>Ga0209343_10000248_pt1 | contig 74569 bp, 74 predicted proteins | sample RifCSPlowO2_02_FD_184026 | JGI IMG/M metagenome (GOLD analysis project Ga0209343, IMG submission 184026) | Groundwater microbial communities from Rifle, Colorado - Rifle CSP2_plank lowO2_0.2 (SPAdes) (version 2) | ecosystem: Environmental > Aquatic > Deep subsurface > Groundwater | place...
TTCAATTGAAAAGCTTACAAATAAAATTTTAAACAATCAAAATGATGTAAAAATCAATGAGCTTGTAAGATTTATGGAATATCATGGATTCACCTATAGAGTTGGTTCAAAAGGACATTATATATTTCGTAAAGGAGAAAAAAGAATTGGAGCTGCCGTAGACCACCCAAGCAAAAGAGTTAAATCTTTTTATGTAAAAGATTGTATAAAAATGATACAAGAAAAATGAGGATAGAACAAAAATGAAAAAGAATAAAAAACAAAACGTAGAAGAGTATCTAAACTTACCCTATTCGTTTATTGTTACTCCAGAGGAAGATAGTAATAAAACTTATTATGTTTGTAGGATTGCAGAATTACCGGGCTGTTTATCACATGGAAAAACGCCTGTCGAAGCTCAAAAGAATATAAAAGATGCCATGTACGACTGGATAGAAACAGCTTTAATAGATGGATATGAGATTCCTAAACCATTAACTGAAAGCGAAAAAAGAATTACACTGAGAATGCCAGGAACTCTTGAAACAAAAATAAAATTGCAAGCAAAAAATGAAAATAAAAGTCTGAACCAGTTTATTGTCGATAAACTAAGATATGCTTAGGAATTTGACGTAATTATTTTTGGTTAAGATAAACGTCGGGCCTCAGGTACAAAGTGAGAACTAAATTAATGGAGCATAAAGGTCATATTTACATACCGGATTTAGCTCCTGCTGCATGATTTACCCCCTAGTGCTTCTCACTATATATACAGGGGTGAATTTGCTTTATCATGGGAAGTGGGTTGGACATTTTAAAACTTATTTAATGAATAATCCAACCAACCCAGAGTAGTCTAAAAATATAAATATATAAGCAGTGGATTTTAGATTACTTAATGCAATCCAGCACCTAGAAGTTTTTCCTTTACTCTTTCCCATTTTGGATATTTTTCATTAAGTAAATGCCTAAACTTTGTATTGTGATCTTTATATTTCAAATGACAGAGTTCATGAACAATTACATAATCAATACAATCTTTTGATGCATGAATTAGCTTAGGATTTAAAAATATTTTATCTTGATTTAAAAAGCTACCCCAACGTCTCTTCATTTCTCGAATATAAAGCTTCGGTCTGTTTTTGTAATTAAATCTAGATAACATCTCAATAAATCTATCTTGGAAAATAATATTTGTCTTGTCTTGAAACCACATATCAATAAGTTTCTTGTTTGTACTGCTATCTGACAGTGGCTTTGTAGTACAAACATTTAATTTTCCTTGGGTAACTGAGACAAAATCATATTCCCCTTTTTTTACAATCAGCTTATATTGTTTACCAAGATATAAAAGCCCTTCACCCGAGATATATTCTTTTTCATAAATTTTCTTTTGATACTTTCTAAAAAAAGAAAGTTGCTTTTCTAACCAAAACCATTTTTTCCTCAAAAAATTCTCAATTCTTTCATTATCAGCAAGCTTTGGACACTTCACTATAATTTTTAGATCAGGTGTAACTGTCAAACTCAGTATTTTACTATCTTGTTTGATAAGTTCATATTCGTATGCAAATGTTCCAAAATTAAATTTTTTCATATGTCTGTAAAAATAAATCAAAGTTGTTTTCTGCTAGCTTCATTACATCATCAATAATAATTTTAATATCATCATATTTAATATCTATGCCCTTCTTTTCTTTAACAACATCATATAAGTAGTCATCTATACTGTTACGAATTTTTCGTTTGACATCATTGTTCTTATACCAGTCAACAATGGCCTCTTTTTTAATAAGAGAAAAAATATCAAGAATAATTGAGATGTAGATATCCTCGCTAACATTTAAATGCTTAAATTGACCTCTCAAATTCCTATAAAATACATCTGATCCTTTTTGTGATTCAACTTGTATAGGAAGGCTTTCATCTTCTTTATTTATTACACTTGTGCTAACTAATTTTAATTGTTTTAATGCTTCAATATCTTCAAGCTTACCTTGTCGCATCTTTGCAAGGATTTCAGAAATCTTCTTTGAGAATTTTTCATAAAACTCAGGATCTTTATCATACTTCTCGGTAATAGTTTTTTGGGTCTGTGAAGCAATTGCTTCTGCTTTTGACTTATCAGAACCTAGATTCCTTATCTCTTCTTCAAATTGCTTTCTATCAGTAATATTAACCTGTTTTGTTAGCAATTCCACGCCTCTTGCGTCAACATACTTATCTAAAATATTGACAAGAGATTGTTTATACTCAGAAAGATTAATTCGTTCAGCATATCTTAAGCTTGCTGATTTACGAAGTTCCATAAACTTTTTAAGCTCACGTTTATAGAGATCAAGATTCTTAAATTCATGAACAAAATCCTGAAGGACAAAACACTCGTTTAAATTTTTAATAAACCTATTAAGAGCATTATAAAATATTTTTCTCCTTGCCTCATCAGCAAGGAATTGCAAATACACTTCATCATCAGAAGATTCTTTAATTTCGTTAAACAAATCATGGAGAAAGAAATAGCTTTGTTCTAATTCTTGAATCTTATCGCTGACATCAATTAAAGCTCCTTTAATATCATCATCATCATAATTTCCGAAAAGCTTCATTGCTGTTTTAATATTCTTGGCATTTTCTGAATAATCAATAATATAACCAGCTGTTTTGGGAAGTTTTTTATTTTCAAATAGACGATTCACCCGAGCAATTGCTTGTAAAAGATTATGGTCGCGCAAATCTTTTGCAAGATATAGAACTGTATTTCTTGGTGCATCAAAACCTGTTAGTAGTTTATCCACTACTACTATTACTTCAATACCAGCATCGTTATATTTAAAGCTATCAATAACATCTTTCTCATACTTTTCAACACTACTATGATTTTTTCTAATACTGTCTAAATAATTTACGACTTCCTTTTTGTGTAGATCTTCTTCGTCCCCATCTTCATATTCATCAGAAATAATTACTGCGGTATTTATATTTCCACGACCTTCAAAGAACTTTTGAAAAAGAATTGCAGAAAATTTAGAAGGTGCAACTATTTGAGCTTTAAGTCCTGTGCCTTGAAAGTTAGATATAAAATGCTTCTCAATATCAAAAGCAATTTCCGTGATACGCTGAGGATTATTTTTAATAATCTTGCTTCCTGCATATCGCTGTAATTCTTTCTTTTGTTTATCACTTAATCCTTCTGTAAGGCGTTCAACGTGCCTATCAATTTGTTCTGGATTTTGAACCAGATCCACATATCTTCCCTCATAAATCAGAGGCAGGATAATGTTATCAGCCAAAGCGTCATCAATCGTATACTTGTCAATATAATCTCCAAATTTCTTCCAACTCTCTCTATCTTTCTTCATTAAAGGTGTGCCTGTAAATCCTATATAACACGCATTTGGAATAATACGAGTCATTTCAAAATTAGATATTCCATACTGAGTTCTATGAGCTTCATCTATAAGCACGAAGATATTTTTATCATCATCAATAAAGTCCACATTGTTTTTTCCAGCCGAATTAAACTTCTGCACTAAAGTTGTGATTACTGATAGATCTTTCTCTTTAATAAGATCAACTAAGTTTTGACCACTTGTTGCTTGAATAACTTCTTTTTTAAGATTACAATTTTTGAAAGTATCTTTAATTTGTTTATCTAAATCTTTACGATCAGTCACGATTATTACTCTAGGATTTAAGATATGAGGATCTTCAATAAGTGCTTTTACAAACATCACCATAGTAAGTGATTTTCCAGATCCTTGTGTATGCCAAATAAGTCCACCTCTTCGTCGAGTAAGTCCTTGTTCTGTAGTTTCAATTTCATTAACTCGACTAAGTATTTTATGAATAGCGAAATATTGCTGATAGCGTGAAATTTTCTTTATTCCAGCGTCAAAAATAATATGATTTTTAGTTAGATCTAAAAGTCGATTTGGCTCAAATAATGAAAATACTCCTCTATCCTGCTCAGTAGGTAACCTATCAACTCTTTGTTTATGACCTTCTATATAACCATTAAGATCTTCTAAAACCTTGGCATATACATTAACATCTATTTGTTTTTTAATAAGTGCACTAATTTCTTTATCTAAATCATTTTTATCTGTTCCTTTTTCTTTCCAGATAGCATAAAACTTATTTGGTGTACCAGTAGTACCATATTGCAGTTCTTTTCCATTAGTACCTATAAGAAGCTGAGCATAAGTATATAATTTTGGACAATATTCAGGTGTTTGATTCCTATTCATTTGACTAAGAGCTTCTTTCACTTCTACACTTGATTTTTTGTTTTCGACAATAGCAAAAGGGATACCATTTACAAAACAAACAATATCAGGGCGAATATTCTGCTTACCACTTGCCACAAACTCAGCAGTTACGTGAAAAGCATTATTCCTAACATTCTCAAAGTCTATAAACCTGAAATTCTTTGATACTTTTCTGCCACCATGATTAATCTTAATTGTTTTACCGCCACTTGTTGGCATGATTATGTTATAGATTTTTTGAGCTGTATCAATTAACCCTTCATACTGAATATGTTCGAGTTCGTCTATGGCATCTCTTACATCTTTTTCACTGAATTTATATTCAGTACCACCGACTTCATATTCATTTATTTCCATAAGTTTCTGAGCTGCAATATCTGAAAGGATGAAGTTAGAAGTGTCCCCACTACGTTGTCTCAATGCTTCTTCAGCAGAAACATATGTATACCCCATATTCAAGAGAAGCTCTATGAATGGGAGTTGTGATTGGCGTGCTTCATCAAAATTTACTTTTTCTAACATAACTTTATGATTGCACCTTCTCTAATAATTTCACTGGTGTACGAATATTACCAGTAATTAAATTATTTAATAAATATTTTTTTTGATTTTTTAGAATAAATAGTTTTTTTTCAAGTGTAGTAATTTCTCCATCTGCAGTAGTCAGGATATTTGCTATGGCAGTTTGTTCTTTGATAGAAGGAATGTCTATAGTTATATATTGATATTCAGATAGATAGTGTCGTTTATGCTGTCCAACAGTAAATTTTATTAATTGTATCTTTTCAAAAACAAACTTTAAATTAACATTTTGATTTTTAGGAGATAGTATTTTAATTGCAGATGATTTTACTTTAAAAGCAAAATCTACAAATTTGTTATCTGCAGTAAAATCATCAAAAATGATGACTGGATAGTTTTTGTATATATCTTTAGTTTCATTTGTATACCCAAGAATAAATCCTTTATTAGCTGTCAGAACAGGTGTTTTATGAACATGATCATAATCTGTGCTTTTAACAATATATTTAGTAGGTTGTTCATAGTCTAATAATTCACCAATTTCTACAGTTTCCCACTCTCCCTTAAACCCTGTTAACCTTCTTTTTCCAGCAAGAAGATTCTGCATCAACCCTTTTTTAATCTGCTTTTTGATTTCAATTTTTCTTTTCAGTTTTTCAATAGCCTGATCCCATGTTTCAAGAACTGAAGCAATGCGGTTTTGTTCAGTGAGAGGTGGGAGTACAATAGAAATCTTTTTTAATGAACTACTATCTATGTTTGGAAACGTAGATCCACTAGTATGTTTAAGTATTTGTTCAACAATTAAACCAACCATCTGTTTCAGATAAGCCTGCGAGGTTTTACCTGATGCACGTATTGCTGCAACACCTCTACCAATACAGTATTCATCATTTGCAATATTAATGCGACCAGTAGAACTTCCGCGAACACATAGAAGAACATCTCCTATCTCACACATTTTCGTTGGCGTCGTAGTCCATTGTATTTTAATTGGATACAAACCAGTGAATTCTGTAGGTCCATTTATTAGTGGTTTTCCACCACCATTTTTATTATAAGAACTTCCTTTTGGAGATTGTCCCATAACAATAACAGCAATATTTCCAAGTTTTGTTGTACACCACCCTTTAGATATATCATTTTTTGAACTATTAGTTTTCATAATTATTTTAGAAACACTATTACAAGTGACAAAACACCAAACCCAACAACAATTAAGTTATAAGTATTGTCAAAGAATTTACCTTCCGATCCCTTCTCTCCGGAACTTTTCCACTCCTTGGGATAAATAGGTTCTACTGAACCGTAAACATTTTTATTGAACAAGCCTAATAAATCTTCTACTGTTGCTGCTACTTGTCTTTGAGTATTAAAACCTTTTTGTAAGTCATTAAAGTAAAACCATCGTAAGGTTCCCCACAATATAAACAGGAGAACTATTAAAAATAATTTTTGGTACCACATATCAAAGCGTATATTGGATTGAAATAACCAACCGCTAGTACCCAATAAAATGCCAAGAATCCAAATTGAGACAGTTTGAACTCTTTCTCGAATAGCATGGATTGATCTATATCTTTCTTCTAAAGCCTGCATTAAAACACTTACTTTTTGTTCATCATTTATTTTCATATTTAATTAATTACTCCATACACCTGTTTTAGAAATTGATTAGCAATAGCAGGTGTTCTTTTTGTTTGACCTTTAAATAACCATATTAAATCACTTATTTCAGCATAATTATTAGCAGTTTCTTGGACTGACATATCATCATAGATTTTGCTAATAACATTATTTGTCATTTCTTTATAGGAGTCGTTCATAAAACAACTATTTGGTACATTCCAAACTATACACTCTAAAAAAAATGAAGGCATAAATTTTTCATCTATATGATTATTATCAATTAGAAAATTCCTACAGTTTTTTAATATTCGAACAACAGCTTTATATTTTTGATCTGTTAACTGGTTTTTTTCTTGACCGTTAGCTTTATGTTGATCTGGGAAATTTTTTACAGGTATCTTTGCTGTATCAGTGCGTAATTCAATTCCTTCGATTGTTACACCAGACGGCATAAATCTGCTGTGCAAAAAACAAGGTACTACATCAACATTTACCCTGTATATATTTCCTTTGATATGAATACACTTTTCTTTTCTTTCTACTGAGGTACCAAAGTTACTTCTCAGCAGTATCATGACATCATTTTTAAATTCAGAAAATTTATAATCATGTGCTGTTGCATTGCTTTCATAAACTACTCTTTCCACTTGATCAAGAAAAGAATAGTTAGGGAAATATGCATCTTGATAGCAAGCTACAATATCTACGTCGCTATCTTGCCTAACATTGGTACTATTGGCATATGAGCCTTGAAGGAAAACTTTTATTTTTGAACCAAAGTGGTCTTCTAGTACTTTTCTAATAGCACTTACAGTATTTACACACTTACTGTTCTCTGTTTCTGAAAGTGCTCTAGCCCAATTTTTAATTTGTTGCTCAGATAAAGCCATAAACTATTTACCTTAACTCTTATCCATTACAAGGCGGATTATAAGCTTTAATAATGCCTGCTTCAATCGACTCTCTTGTAGCTTGATTTGACTCTCTATAAAAATAAAGAATCTTAGTATCACTAGAATATCTTTTCCAGCAATCAACCTTATGATGTCCAGACATCCTGGTATTTATACTGTCTGTAATCCCGACATAGATTAATTTATTACCGACTACTATTGCATAGACGCAAGCAAAATCTTGATCAAAATTTCTATCATAATAGTAGGGCCCTGCAAAATTTAAATTATTGATTAGCATATTACTTAATTCCTAACTCCTTTAAATACTCATTCATTTGCTTTTCCAGCTTTTGTAGTTGAGGCTCCATTTCTTCAAGCTCTTTTAAGTTTGCTTTGATATCAATAGGGGCTTCTTCTACAAATGTATCCACATAGCGAGTGATATTTAGGTTGAAATCATTTTCTTTAATTTCTTCCAAACTAACCTTGCGTGCAAATTTCTCTATATCTTTGCGGTTTTTATACGTGGAATAAATCTTTTCTATATTCTCTATCGCAAGAATATTTTGTGCTTTATTAGCTTTAAATTCTTTTGAAGCTTCAATGAAGAAAACATCTTTATTGTTTTCATTCTTGCCCCCTTTTTCTCTTGACCTGTCTATGATTAAAATAGCAACAGGAATACCAGTAGTTTGGAATAATCCAGCTGGAAGACCAATAACTGCCTCAATAAGATTTTCTTCTATTAAATGCTTACGAATAGCTCCTTCTGTACCACCTCGAAATAGCACGCCATGTGGAACAATAACGGCTATGCGTCCACTCTTTGGTTTGGCCGTTTCTACCATGTGCGTAATAAAAGCGAAATCTCCTTTATCTTTTGGTGGAACACCTCGCCAAAAGCGCTTGTATTTATCTGCCTCTGCATTTTCTGCTCCCCATTTTTTCAAAGAAAATGGAGGATTTGATACTATGGTGTCAAACTTCATAAGAGAATCATTTTCTACAAGCAAAGGATTATTAAGAGTGTCGCCCCATTCAAGCCTTGTAGAATCTTTTCCATGAAGAAACATATTCATACGAGCAAGTTGATATGTTGATCCTGTTGATTCTTGTCCGTGCAGAGCATAATTCTTCGATCCTTGTTTTTCCACCTCTTCACCAGCAAGAAGAAGTAGTCCACCAGATCCACAGCAGGGATCACAAATACGAGTGCCTGGTTTTGGCTCCACAAGTTTAGCTAAAAGATGTGCGACATTCCTAACTGTAAAAAACTCTCCTGCTTTCTTCCCAGCATTTGTACCAAAGCGTTCAATCATGTACATGTATGAATTGCCAATAATGTCATCATTTACATCAGAAAGATCTATTTTTGCAAAATCTTTAACTAAATGTCGAAGCATTTTATTTCTCTCATCAAGTTTTCCAAGTGTTGATTCTGAATTGAAATCCACACTAAATACACCATCCAGTTTTTGTTTGTTTGCATCTTCAATTCGGTGGAGAGCTTTATTTAATTCTTCACCTAAGTTATCCTCTTCAATAATTGAATAGATGTAATCAAAGGATGATTTTGGTGGAATATAAAAGCGGTCTAGTTTCATCTTCTCTTCAATACGTTTTTCATCACTTCCAAAACGCTTTTTATACTCTTCGTGTTTCTTTTTGGACAAATCACTTAAGTATTTGAAGAAAAGCATGGCAAGAACATAATCTTTATATATTCCTGCATCAACTTGAGTTCTAGATGAATCTGCAGCATCCCAAAGAATTTTATTTAGATTCTCTTGTGTATATTTAGTTTTTGTAATCATATTATTTATTAATCAAATTCATAAAACTTGCATCAACCAAGTTTTGCTGAATTTTTTGCCTCCTTTTTAATAACTTTTCTTGCTCAAAGACATTTTCCTGAAGAGCGACAATAGATTTTTGAATGTGCAAAGGGGGAATTGGAATGAGAAGATCTGATAGGTTCTTCACTAATAGACTTTGTATGTAAGATCCTCCTGTAACAATTTGAAGTAAGTCTTGCTGCCCTTCTGGTGAGTTAAGATATAAAGAAATATATTTTGGAATAACAGTAATATCTTTAGAGCGAATAATAATTACTGAGGAGGATGCTATAACGTTTTTCTTATCAGATGTGAATAAACTAGATCGAAAAGTACCTAAGCCTGATCCTCTTGATGTAAGAAGTACATCATTATGCTGCAAAAAATAAGGGTTGCGAATTCCTATAGAAGAAACCCTAGAAAAGTTAGCTGTATCAAAAAGCTCTGCATTAGCAATTAGATTCTTTCCTTGTACAACAAAAATGTCGCCCGTAATTTCAGCTTCTACAGGTCCCCTGAATGTATAGCCTGAAGAAATGGAAGAGACGTCAGCTATGCTTTGTAGTTTTGACTGCATGTAGATAGCATACTGCACTCAATAAAAAATGTCAAGGATGAAATTTCATCCAATTTTAGGCATATTTTGATGATTTTTGAAAAATTGACAGTATAGACTGAATTAATAAGCTTCTAGCATCAGAATCAAACAGAAACCACGCCAAGCATAGCTTTCATCAAAACGGCCATGTATTAATGCGTTCTGTGGCCACCGGGGATCATCTGGGTGAGCAGTTTTTAATCATTCAGATGTATATAAACTGTAAAAAGATCAATTTCTTATATCCGTACTAAAAAAGTTAGCCTTTAGTATAAGGTGCTTAGAAGTACGTGTAATGTAAGCATAATTAACGCATACTAAAAAACACTATGAAAAGATCTACTCGCTGTAATATAAATACAAATGGCTAAATATACAAAAGAACAGTGGATCATTGCAGAAGAGACTTACAAAAATACTGGCTCTTATATTCGAGCTCGAGATAAATCAAGAGTGCCAGTGAATAATATAAAGGTCAAATCTCTGCGTAAAAATTGGAAACCTGAGAAAGACAATAACGTACACCGGATTTACACTGAAATTGCTTCTACGATAAAACAAGAAACAAAAGAAGAGATAAAGACTGTTTTAGAGAAGACCAGGAACTTAGAAAAACGACTTGATGATTTAATGGTTGGTTCTACAAAGAATATAGAAGTTATTGCAGCGGCAAGAGCAATTATCGAATGCCATAAAGTCGAAGGTAAAATTACTGGAGAATTAGTTAAAAGAGCTAAAACTGAGCATTCAGGGCAGGTAGAAGTTAAACCATTACTTGGTGGTTCATCTGTTAGGCAAATTAAAGAACTAAGAAAAATCAAGGATTAAGCTTTTAGTAAACCACCTTTGAGCCCAACATATTTTATAGGATTTTGACTTCCTTGCTTCCAATATTTTTCAACAGATTTGTAAATGTATTTATCTCGTATCTCTTTCTCTGCAACTCTACCCTCAAACTCTTTCCTGCCTATTTGCACTGTTGACAAATACCAACGATCTATAATAAACACTTCTCGTATAATACCCTTGTAAACAGAACACGCTATTCGGATTTTATTGGTACGGTCTAGATTTATTTTCCAATACTTTCTAGTTGCTTCATATATTTCAACAGGATTCATTTGCATTTTTTGATTATATAATTCATTAATATTAATGAGAATTACCGGTTCATCAAAAATTGCATCTTCTGCTTCGTATTTAACTTTGATTTCCTGCAAGGTCATAATGCCTCTTTCCGTTGAGTAATGCCCCAGAACTATGTTCGTAAGATTTTCTTTGCCAATGAAATCGATCATTGCACTCTCAATCTCAAATGCTTCTTTTTCTGTTAACCCATGACGTAGAATAATAAGCCTAACGCTGAGTCCTGCAGCTTGTATTTCCTTGATTGTTGTAATTTTTGCTTCTTCGTTATTGCCATCGCTTTCAAGCGCTCCCAGCAAATGTTCATTAATTCTATTGCCATGCCCTTTGCCAATATAAAAAGGACTGTTATTGGTTCTTGGATCACATAATAAATAAACGTAGTACTGCAACTTTTCAATAGTAGCTTGTGAAAGTGCATTCATATAATAATTGCCAAAATTGTGACCTTATTTAAGTAAGTATCTCTGCTTTGTTTTTATTAATATTCCACTCAAGAACAATGTCCTCATTAGGGCAATTACTATGCTTTTGTATTTAAGCAAAAATGTGCGTATTGAGCCAATGCTGAGGACTATTGTCCGTAGACGCAAAGTCCTCACAGTGAAAATATGGCTATATGTCTAAGCCTGACAAAGATTTAAAACTAATAGGGGAAATAATAAGAGCATTAAGAGAAAAGAAAGGATTCTCTCAAGAAAAACTTGGTGCAGAAGCAGGGCTGGATAGAACCTATGTTTCAGATATAGAACTCGGCACACGAAATTTTGGAATAAAAAATCTTATTAGATTAGCAAAGGCTTTAGATGTTAAGCCTTCACATTTATTGAAAAGTATTGAGTAGTTTATCAAGGTTAAAATTGTCTAAAAATCGAACTGTGTTCAAGGCATAAGAAGACATAGTTTGATCGATAGGAATGTCCGCGTATGGATTTATACACTGAAATAATACTACTTTCATAATAAGTTTGTATATAAGATTTAGAAATGTCCCAATATTTAAATACGAATAATCTATATATGCGTTTTATGTACAATGTAATTGAAAAGATGGATAACGATATAAAGACGCAAGAAAATAATCTTTCATTCAATGATTTCTTTAGATTAGATAAGACTTTAATTGATAATGATTATAATTATTTTTTTGTAATTGAAAATATTATTAATTATTATGAAGTGATTTTCCCTTTTGAAATATCCTTAATGAATAAAGCGGAAATGCTTAGTGAGGAAGACCTGAATAATCTTCCAAGATTACTGTTTATAAATAAAGTTTTAAGATCTTCAATTTTGCATTCAATTTATTCAGGGTTGTTAAAAAAAAGACACAGAAAGTTAATAGTAGAGAATTCATTCCCAATTATAGATTCTTGGTTGGATGACTTAGAACTTACTGCAAATCTTTTCCCTAAAGGTTATGTTCATTCAGAGTTTAAAAATAAAAACCAAACATTACTAGTGAAAAGTTCGATATTAAGTATATGTAAGCATTGCTTTGAAAAGCATAAAAAAACTGTAATGGAAGATGGGTTATGTAGGAAAAACATTAATAGTAAAGATTGTAAAAAAATATACATTAGAGATTTTGTTAATCCTTTGATGCGAAGAATTAAAGAATTGCAAAATATCCTTAAAAATATGACATTAAATTCTCCTTATGATTCTAATAAACTTTATTCTTATATAGAAAATATGAAGGAATTAATAAATAAAACATCATCAGTAATGCTTAAGAAAATACAAGCATTTAAGAACTTGAAGGACAAAGATTTCATTCCCTATATTGATACTAAGTCTTTAAACCTAATTCCAGTTTCAAAGATATCGCGTTATGACAAAGAGTTTGCGAAGTTAATGATTAAGTATAAAGATTTTAAGAAAGAAGATTTTAAGAATGCTGTTTTAGAACTTGTAAAAAAACATCCTAATATTCATCCTTATGAACTTAATCGTCTCAGCAACAAATATTAAGACCCTCTTTGTAGAGATTTTCACCCATCCAAGAACTAATGTTTACAAGGGTTGTGAATGATTCTCTGTATTCTAAGTTTGTTTGTTTTTCACCCTCTGGCATTTAATTGCAATTTATTTCCTGTCTTAATGGTGCTTCAATATAGAGTGTATTTAAAAACAGGAGGGAAAGTGATGAGTAATATTACTAGATCATCTGACAAAAGTCTTAAATGTCTGTGTCTCGGTAACGAAGCATATTCTATAGCTAAAGAAATGGCAATAGATAGTTCATTATCAACCTCAGCTTACTTAAGACTGCTTCTAAAAAAAGCCTACCTTAAATGGTCTCGAAATAAGAAAAAGGAGTTAGTAGAGGTTCAATAATAAAAAGCCCTGCTTTTGCAGGGCAACTAATTAAACTAACAAACCAATTATATCAGTAAACTTTGGTCACAGAAAAGGTGCTTACAGACACCATTAGAGGAGTGTGTCTCAAAAATGCTTTCAGAGGGTGATATACAAAATCTGCGAGATCTCTATAAGAAACACTATAAAAAAGAAATTTCTTATGAGATGGCCTCGACAATATATTCAAAATTTTTAGCTTTAACGAAGGAGATATATTCCCCAATGACAAGAGAAGGTTATAAAAAATTACAAGAAAGAAGAAAGGAGTTAGGCTTACCGCCTGAATTAGAAAATGAAAACAAATGAAGAGGTGATTATATGACGAATGAATGTGGGTTTGTCTATTGTGATGAATGCAAAGAGTACCACGATCCTATGGAGTTTGTGATTAAGGGAAAATCTGATCGTTCTTTGAGGCAGAAATGTAATAGAGCAAGAAGAATAAAAAATAATAGAAGGAGATTAGCAAGGAAAATGAAAGAGCCAATTAAAAGTGGGCAGTTGATGCTTGACTTGGGTGTAAACAATGAAATGGTTTAAACACATGTCAGATATGTCTATTTCTGACAGAGGGAAATATGTATTAAGTAAGCATGGTTCAAATGGTTATGCACGCTGGTGCTTAATTTTGGAAATGATAGCTCAGGCTATGGATAGAAATAAGCCTAATGTCTGTTATCGAGAAATGCCTATTAATGAGTGGTGCAGATCATTAAAAATTAACAAAAGAAGGTTGAGAGATTTTCTAACAGATGTTGGAGAGAAGCTTGACCTCTGTTGGGAAATAACTGAAAACATGTTGAAAGTGGAAGCACCTGAAATGTTAAAACTTGTTGACGATAGTACAAAGAAAGCACAAGTAGCAAAACGACATTCCGTAATTGTTACGGAACGAGATGAAGATAAAGATGAAGATAAAAATATAGATAAAGATAAAAATGAAGATGAATGTATTGGTTTTGACGTGGAAAGTTCTTTTGAGGAAATATGGGGTAAGTATTTAAACAAGGATGGAAGGAAGAAGGCAATGGAATGTTTTATATCTAGCGTTAAAAATGAAGATGATTTTAGACAGATTAACCTTGCTTTAGAAAATTATAATAAAAGTGATGTTGTTAAAAAGGGATTTATAAAGAGTGGGGGAAATTGGTTTGAAAATTGGAAAGACTATCTGGATTATAAAAATGTATCTGAAATACAAAAAGAAAAAGACAAAAAGCAAATAGAGGAGCAAAGAAATATGTTAAATGAGGCACAAAAAGAAGGTGTACCTATGCCTGAGAATGTTAGGCAACAAGTAAGAGAAACTCTGGAGAAATTGAAGAAGAAGTCAAAATGACTGATGTAAAGGTAGTAAAAACTTAAAGGAGGAAAAAATGGACAATAATAAGAAAAAAGTAAAGGTATGGCTATCTAAGAATGACAGAGGCTGGGGACTTATGGGTGATTTCAAGATTGAGTCAGAGGACTTACCTAAGGAAGGATACTTGGCAAATCGAAGAAATAGAGACTTTTGGTTTGGTGAAATAAATATAGAATTATTTGAAAAAGCTCAAGAAGTAATAAAGAGAGAAAAAGAAGTATTAGCACAACTTCCTGACTATTCTATTTTTGAACAAATTATTGATGAGTTGATTGATGTAGAAGGGAACCATCCTTATTCTATAGCACAAAACAAAGCATTTGGATATACAAATGAAAGAAGAATGGAAGGAGAATAAAAAAGATTTTACTCTGGTGTAAAACTCATTATACAATATATACCTGAAATCCGCTTGGAGAGGGCTTTGTACAGGAATGTTAAAAAACAATCAAAAAGTTAAATATATTATATACGCAAGGAAAAGCACAGAAGATGACACTAGGCAGGTTCAGTCCATCGATGACCAAATTTATAGGCTTGAAAAACTTGCTAAGGAACTTGATTATAAGGTAGTTAGTAAGTTTACTGAATCTAAATCAGCTAAAGACCCGGACAAGAGAGTTGAGTTTTATAAAGTGCTTAAAGAAATTGAATCCGGCAGGGCAGATGGAATACTCTGTTGGAAACTGGATAGGCTTTCTAGAAACCCTGTGGACAATGGTAGGGTTCAATGGATGCTTCAAAAAGGAATAATAAAAGTAATTAGAACTATTGAAAGAGAATATTTCCCGGAAAATGCAGGTTTACTTTTTAGCGTAGAAAGTGGAATGGCAACACAGTATGTAATGGATTTAAGCAAGAACGTTATCCGTGGACATGACGCTAAGTTAAGGAAAGGGATTTTTCCTAATCGTCCACAAATTGGCTACATAAATTTTAGAAATATTGAGACTGGTGAAAGCTATATTGAAAAAGACCCTGAAAGGTATGAACTGGTAAGAAAAATGTGGGATTTAATGCTTACTGGTAATTATTCAGCAAATAAGATATTAGATATTGTAAATAAAAACTGGGGATTTAAAACAAAGAAAACAAGAAAGTTAGGTGGTAAAGAACTATCCAGGTCTGCTATTTATACGATGTTTACTAATCCGTTTTATGCTGGGATAATTACTTGGAGAGGACAAGAGCAACCAGAGCCAGGAAAACATGAAGCTATGATTAATCTTGAAGAATATGATAAAGTTCAAGTAATGCTAGGTAAAAAAGGAAAGCAAAGACCAAAGACAAGGGAGTTTCCATTTACTGGGTTTATTCGTTGTGGTGAATGCGGATGTTCAATCACTGCTATCATCAAGACCAAGCTTATAAAAAAGACAAATACGTTAAAAGATTACCATTATTACCACTGTACTAGAAAAAAGAAAGATTATAATTGCTCACAAAGAAAACAAGTTAAAGCTGAAGTTCTAGAAGAACAAATTGAAAGAGAAATAGAAAAACTAACAATCATACCTGAGATTAAAACTCTTTTACTTAATAAGCACAAGGAACTCAATAAAAAAGAAATAGAAGATAGAACTAACATATATGAAACAAGACATAAGACTTTAGTAGCAGCACAAGCTCAGTTAGATAGATTATTAGACCTAAGATTAAGCGAGCGAATATCTGATGAAGAATATACTGAAAAAAAGACTCTGTTAGTAGGTGAGGTTAACAGATTGAAGGAACTTTTAAGAGAAACTGAGGAAAGAGCTCAAGATTGGTTAGAACTTTCTGAAAAAACATTCAACTTTGCCACTTATGCGCATTACCATTTTATGCATGGTGATATACAGAAGAAGAGAGCAATAGCTACTGCTCTAGGTGTGAACTTTTCATTAAAAGATAGTATTCTGCACATAGAACCAAACGATTGGTTCATTCCAATCATTGAAGACTATCCAGCTATCGAAGAAGAATATCTTAGGTGTGAACTGGATAAAACTGATCCAAACATGCTTTCGGATGAACAGAAACGCACTTTAGAAAATGTTTGTATCAAACTATCGGGCTGGCGGGATTTGAACCCACGACCTCTACCACCCCAAGGTAGCGTTCTACCAAGCTAAACTACAGCCCGTTTGTATTTGAACTAAGGATTAATTTTCAGTATTCAGACTTAATTATATCTCTTATTAATGAAATTAAAATTTTAACTCTCTTCAGTTTCAAGTAAACAACCCCCAACTAAAAAATTTATTGTCTCTAGCTAATTTACGTTTTACATATTGCTCTTTATTGTTAAGTGGATTAGTATTTTACTCAATTAGAAAAGTAAATCATGAAAATAATTTTTTTTAAAACAGCAGCTTTGTTTGCTGCATTTTCAACTCCACTAGCAAGCGGATGTGCTAGAAATGAGGATAAACCTGGTAATGGTATTCAGGCAGTAAAACCTCTTGACATAAATGTCAAAAAAGCAATAGACGAGAAAAGAAAAATTGTTGAACAAAAAGAGCGTGACTTTGCAAAAGAGCTTGGAGGCTTAGCTTCCTCTTCTCTTCCCAATGTACTTTTAGATCTATACATGGTTTCTGATAGCGAAAATGATATTTTAAAAGCTAGAGATATTGCTTTTAAACTTGTTAAAAGAAGTGATGAATTTATAGAATTAACTCGAAACGATTATTTAATCAAAAAACCAGATGAAGAACAATTAGAAGCCTTTCATAGAGTCATTAGCATGACACAAAAAGGAACTCTATATACATGGACTTTTAGCACCATGGAAGCTAAAGAAATTACTGAAAAATTTAAAACCTATTTAAATAAAAACGAACCTGAACTTAAAGGAGAAGAACTAAAAAAACGAGTGGATCATACGTTAGAATGTTTTACTGTTTATCAAGAAGACTTACGAAACGTGCATAAACTAAGAGATGATTTGTATAAATTAATGAAGAGTTTTAATGATGATGCTAAAAAAATAGATCAACCCTCTTATAACCCTGTATGGGGATTAAGTTTAGAAAAAATACAAGACATTAGAATTTTTGTTCATTAATAATAAAGAGAAAGTAAATGTTTATTCTAACTAAACCAATTAAGGGCATTAATATTGGAGACACACCACTAGTTCCACTACCGAGACTATATAAACTAGGTGAAGATTTAATAGCACCTTATGAACCTAGATGGGGGATTAAGTCTGGAATTTTTGAGATCTTTAAAGTCCATTTAAAAATAAAATGAAGGAGATTGTACAATGCACATAACCAGAAGAGCATTTTTTGAGAGAATAGTTGATTTAGCAGCAATTGCAGCAGGTGGAAGTTTAGTAATAAACGGAAAGAAACAATTAAAAAGATTACAAGAGCATATCCCGGAAAATCCTATACCAGTACCTGAAAAATTTACTATTGAAGATGCTGTTGATGTTACTCTCGGTGGAACATTAGGATTTGTAACTAAAAAAATGATTGAAAAAAATATAAACTTAAAACATACAAATGAAACTTTATCAACTGTTGTAAGTAAGCTTCAAAAATTAGAAGAGTCTGATCTTCCAAATATTGAAGGAACCTTAAAAGAATTTATTAAAAAAGAGGATATTGCATATACAGCGAATAGCGATTCTGACCTTGTAATTTCAATCAGAAATCTATTAGATGCTATTTTAATTCATATCGATGCACATAAAAAAGCTGCTCAGCCGTATCTTGAAGAATTACAAAAATTAAGAGCAGCACTTACACAATCTTTGATAGAACAGCTACAACATAATAGCGGTGATATAGCAAAAGAAGGTATAATTCAAGCTTCAAGAACTAAAGAGTTCACTGAGTATATTTCAACTCTTTTTATTAATGCATTAAAAGCTGATGGTATTGGTGAACAGATATTTAAAGATATTGCTAAGTCTATAAAAGGGAAAGATCTATTAAGTGCCGAAGGTCTTGCTGCACTTAGGAAGAGCGTAGCAGATGCTTCTGGAAGCAAACCAGTTCTAGAAGCAGCAACGAGTGCACTTAGTTCCGAGATAATTGAATATAACATAATAGACAGGATAGTAAAAATCTACCTCCGTAAACTTAAGGGTAGCTTACAAGATAATGATCCAGATATAGTGGCTTTCAAGAACTTACTTATTAAGGCTTCCAATAACGCACTTGCTGAAGTTCTAAAAAGCCAGGTTATACCTGAGTACAAGGCCTCTGATACAGCAAATAAACCGTAATTTTTTACTGTTTAAACACACCGCTTATATTAAATACACCAAATAAACCTGACGAAGCTATTGATAATGTAATTAATGAAATTATTATCACACTGATTATGCTTGTATTTTTGTCTAATTTATTACTAAAAGTTCCTAACATGGTTTGTCTGCCCCTTTTTGATCTTTTGAATTTTCTTTTCTTTGGCTTCATTGCTCCAATATCATTCCTCAAAGAAAGAATTTTCTAACGCAAAATAAATTAAAAGATTCTAAAATTTATTTGGTGCCCTTAGCCCTAAATTTGATATACATGTAGCAACACTAAATAACCATGGCACCAATATGAAAAATATATGTCATATATAAATATAATGATTAACAAAGAAAGGATTTGTCCAATTCATTTGGCAAATCTGTCAAACTTAAAGTCAAAAAGATAATAGCGAAGTGATCTGCGTAGCAGTCACTGAGCGTTATAAAAAAATCATGATAATTCCGGATATTGCTTGGAGTCGAAAAATAGGTGAACCTCTTCAATCACCAGGTGTAGTAAAAGTTATTGGACCAGAAGGGGGATTACCAAACTTTGATGATGGATATTTCCAGGGAATGCCACTGGGGGGATTTGGAGCAGGGACACTTTCTCAGTCATACAGAGGAGATTTCTCAGAATGGCACCTTGAAGTCGGGAAACATGTTCACAAAATAATTTCTACCTGTCAGTTTGGGATATATGAAGATGGAAAAGTATTTATTTTAAATGAGTGTAAGCCTGAAGATGGAACCCTCTCAAAGTGGAGCTTTGAGAGACCAAATGGGATTTATCATGCTCTTTATCCTACAGCATATTTTGAGTATAAGGATTTAAATATAATCCAGGAACAGTTTTCTCCGATAATTCCACATAACTATCAGGAAACAAGTTATCCGCTTGCTATTTTCAGGTGGCACATTTCAAATCCAAAAAACAAAGAGAGAGAGGTTTCAATTTTATGGAGCTGGGAATCCTTCTTTGGCAGTAAAGAAAATGTTTTTTACCAGGAGAATGTCTTTTGCGGACTAATATTTGATAATTTGATTCAGGAAAAAACTTACAAATATGGTCAAATGGGCATTTTTAGCCAGACTCAGGAAGTAGATATAAGTTATGTAAGTGCTTTTCCAAAAGACGGAGACGGAAAAGAAGTCTGGAATACTTTTTCACAGGATGGCATACTTTTGATGTCTCCTTCTAATAAACAAAATAAAGATTTAAAAGATTCCCCGGGTGCTATCTGTACAAAGGTAAAACTAGCACCAAGAGAAAATAAAACAGTAACATTTGTTCTTGCATGGGATTTTCCTATTCTTGATTCTGGCTTTGGGACAAAATGGTACAAACGTTATACAAACCTTTTTGGAAAAGACGGAAGAAATGTAACAAGAATTGCGCGAAAAGCTTTTAATAATCATGAGAGATGGATAGCAGAAATTAAAAAATGGCAGGAAACTTTTTTAAAAGGAGATAAGCCGGATTGGTTTAAAACACTTTTAATTAACGAACTTTATTTCCTTAGTAACGGCGGCACAATATGGACTGCGGGCAGACCGGTTGAAGTTTCATCCGGTGAAGCTAAAATAAAAGAAAGAGAGATGGTTTCAGTAAGAAGACAGGAAGAACATTTTGGTTCTCTTGAATGTTATGACTATCCGTTTTATGAAACGCTTGATGTGAGGTTTTATGGTTCATTTCCGCTTTTATTTTTGTGGCCTGATCTGGAAAAACTGATAATGAAGGACTACTTCAAGACAGTTGATATTGAAATGAAAGATAAAAAATATTTTGATCACCCTCTTGATAAAACCACAGCAGAAAGAAAAGTAAAAGGTGCAGTGCCACACGATCTTGGAGCGCCTTTTGAAGAACCTTTTTTAAAGATAAATGCATACAGTCATGTAAACATAAATCTCTGGAAAGATTTAAATTCAAAATTTGTTCTTATGGTTTACAGGGATTTTTATTTTACCGGAAAAAAAGATATTGATTTTCTAAGAGCAGCTTGGATTCCGGTTTTAGATGCACTTAAATATTTAAAACAATTTGACAGGGATAATGACTGTCTGATTGAAAATGATAATATTCCTGATCAGACATATGATAACTGGACAATGCATGGACCAAGTACTTACTGTAATGGTCTCTGGCTGGCTGCACTAAAGGCTGCTATTGAAATTGCAAAAATTTTAAATCACAATTACGAACCCCTGGACAGCTGGCTTGAAACTGGTAAAAAGAATCTGGAAGCTAAACTTTGGAGTGGAGAATATTATTTGTATGATACAAAAAGTTCTCATGGAAAAGCTATAATGGCGGATCAGCTTTGTGGACAGTGGTATGCAGATCTTTTAGGGCTTGGAGATATTTTCCGGAAAGACCGGGTTGAAAAAGTATTAAAAAAGATTTTTGATTTCAATGTAATAAAAGCAGGAGACGGAAATATCGGTGCGATAAACGGGATAAATCCGGACGGGAGTTTGTTACCTGAAAGCCAGATATGGAAATTAAACACACAATCAAATGAGATCTGGTCAGGGGTTACTTTAGCACTTGCATCACATATGTATTTGAGAGGATTGAAAAAGGAAGCGCTGCAAACTGCTTATGGAGTTTATTCAATAGTTTATGAGAAAAAGGGATACTGGTTCAGAACTCCGGAAGCATGGGACATAAACGGGAACTTTAGAGCATCCATGTATCATAGACCGGGTGCTGTATGGGCATTTGAGTTTATTAAGTGATAGAATAAAAGTGTTATGCTCCCATTTAATCTTGGAATCCCGGAAGTAATAGTTATCTTAGGTGTAGCTTTAGTAATCTTTGGCCCTAAAAAATTGCCCGAGCTGGGGCGTAATTTAGGAAAAGGATTAAGAAACTTTAAGGACTCTCTCACATCTGCTGCCAGTGAAATGAAGGCTGGCTTAACAGAAGAAGACGAAAAAAAGTAAGCTAATAGCTAACAGCCGAAAGCCCAATATTTATTTTTATTTAAGATTTCAACCCCCTTTTCTATTGAAGATTAAGAAATTAATTTTATAATATCAAAGAAGAGAGTAAAATGTTTTTAAGGTATTTTAATGTTACCAGCAACGCAATCAATATCAAATATACCTCATACAAGAGTTAATAAACTGGAGAGGACTGTTTCGTGGTATCAATATGCTCCTTTTCATAATAAGAAAATTCCACTGAGAAACACATCAATAGGTGGAATGCTTAGTGTACTAGCAGCAGCAGTAGCAGTATTTGATTTAACAAAAGTAACTAAAAACAGTGAAGGTGGTTTTTCATCTACAGTAGGGATTCTGGGCCGCGGATTACTTTGGATAGTAGGAATTATACCCTGGACTTATCTTTCACAAGCACCAAAAAATTTACGCCAGGTTAATTTATTTAATAATTTTGCAAAAAAGCTAAGCAAGGATGTTGGTGAAAATATTTCAAAGGGCAATTGTTTTGCAAATGTTCTGTCAAAATCATATATAAATAAACTTCGTACACAAACAAATAGTCTTTTGGAAACGACCTTTAATTTGATCAAAGAATTCTTGACTGATAATAATGAGATTCAAAGTGAAACTCTGTCAGCTTTACAGGAAGAAATCAATAACTCTTTTGGAAAATCTTCGGCTGAAGTCTTAAAAAATTATTTTGGTTTGTTATTTAGAAATGAGGATCTATATTACGGATTTGATAAATTAAGCCGGAGTGAACCAGGGCTGGCAAATTATATTAAGCATAATTTATTTGTTGGTAAGAAGGTTAATAATATTAGAGACTGTATAAATGAAGTACTGATACCTCTTGGTCTAAAGCTTACTCCAATACAGTATGATTCAGCTAACGATTCTTTCGAGTTATGTGTAGTTCCACTGGAAGGTCTTTCAGCAGATACAAGCAAACCAGATTCAAATATCATTTTAGCCGGTGCTCTTATTCATATAAGTCCTTCAGACCTTGGCTTTATATTAACTCGTCTGGTAAAGGATTTAACTGAGGTGTCTAAGCTGGAAATTATAAAACAATACAGAAATGGTACTGCTACACAGGAACAAATAGCAACACTAAATAAAAAAGTACTAAGTTCAATTTATAAAAATCTTAAATTGCTGGATAGAGGAGGATTTATAGAAGCAGTCGAGGCAGAACATGATCCAAAATTATTAAATCACTATGAACTGACACATACTCGTCTTCCACTTTCTGCTTTATTTAATGCTTACGGCTGGAGAGAATTAAGCAAACTATACAGTCAATTATCACCTGAGCTTGATAAAACAACTATTGGTGATAATTTAAATAGAGGACTGGATTCAGGATTATCGCCAGAATTTGTTTCAGCTGTACCACGTGGTTATCAATCTCCTGGTACTACAGGCTATGGTACAGGTAGTCCTATGGATAAGAAGACAGCAAGAGAATTTAAAAATCCAATAGAGCTTAGAGAGTCTTTGTTACAAGCACCACGGATGAAGAAAGTCATGGATAAACTTCCACATATTGATCTCAGACTATTGCCATCAGACACTAATGATGTTAAAAAACTTAAATATTGCTTAGCAAAAATTGCAACATATACAACTGCAATGGAAGAGCATAAATCAGCAGCAGATAGAAGCGATTTTGTAAGATTTGCAATGAATCAGTTTAAAACTGATCTTCCTTATTTTAAAGATGATGATTGTACAAAAATAAACATTCGTGCTAGTGCTAATTCCAATTCCAAATACAGACTACCTGCTGAATTGCTAAAAATTGATTATTTCTTTAAAATTGCAGGAACAGATTTTCAGGATCCACATGCACTAGAAGACATTTCTGACTTGCTTAATATGATTGATGAGGAACAAAGAAGAATTATTCTTAAAGAGTATAATGAAAAATGTAGAGCTAACCGAGACAATAATCCTGTAACTCCACTACCAGAGCATAGAATAGAAAGTTATTATTCTGATCTTGTTAAAAGAGATTAACCTGTTTTTGCACAGAGTGCCTGCTTCCTGATTAACGCAAGTTTAAAATTTAACAGTTATTGTTAGGATACACTAATTATTTTTATTTTGGTTCGGCTAGGACTCCAGCTATTGACTCTCCTGATCTTTTTTGAAATAAACGCTGAATATTTAATATCTGTGCATTAAGATCAGTCCTGGAATTTAACCCTACCCAACCTTCCTCTGCCCAGTTTGTATTGTTTGAAGTAATGTTCGGTGCTACTCTTGCAGAATAGCGAACATGCCCTATCCATCCATTGCCAGCCTTCTGCCCTTCATTAAATAAAAGCTGAAGAGATGCATTTACTCGTGTTATATTTCTTTTTAATGAAGATTTTACAGCTGAATCGTTTGAATCGTTATAGCGTTTTTCCATTTGTTTAATGTGTTTTTCAAAGCAGTCCAAGTTTTTTTCGATAAACCTCAGTGTCATCTCAGCTGGTAAAGCTGTCTGTGGCCATTGACCCCATCGAGTATCAAGCGAAGATAGTGCCTCAATCAGATTTACAAATTCATCTGTGTCCTGTTCTTTATAAAGTTCTGATAACCTTGGTAAATAATCCTTGGAGTATAAATCTAGCAGCCTGTTAGCAGCTTCCATGTTGGATCGTTGTTCTTCACTAGTAGCTCGTTCTATATTTGCCGGAGAAAAAGAAATAACAGGAGGCACAGCACTTAGGATCTCTATCCTAAATAATGATTTATCTTTTGCCTCTTGAATATTATTTATTTTAGCTGTAAGAGTATCAAATATAGCTAATAACTGAGGATGTAATTCTTTCTGAGCTGCAGGATTTAGATAATAGTAAGAAAACAGCTGTAACTCCCTAAGATCGCTTATATCTTCTCTGAGAGACTTGCTACCTGAATCATTTTGACTAATGAGTTTTTCATAAACCGGGACTAATAATTTAATTGCCTCTGCCTGCAGAGAGGTACGTCTTCCGCTTTGTGCAATAGTATATAATTCTTCTTTCAGAGCTGGAACCAAAATATTTTTTGCTGCTTGTTTTTCAGGCAGAGCCTGTGGCATATTGTCAATCGATCTTTTAAGCCAATTTAAATAAGCCATATGATACCCTGTATCATTTCTGCTAAATCCTGAAATAAACTGAGCTTTGGCTATTATCCGCTGCTGTTCATTAATGTCAGGATTATTTTTTATATTATGAAAAAGCTTAGCTCCGGTACTTATGCTGGGTTTATGTTCTTCTGGAAAATTAAAAAGTTCATTAATGGCTTGTAGATTAATCAGGGCTAATTTTTGCAGGTCAGAATTATCACCTGATAAGGCATCTACATTTAAGTCAAGCATTTTTCCAAGAGCTTGTTTTGATGAAGAGGCTAGCATTGCTCCTGTATCACAGGACTGATCCAGCTGCGGATAAATTTTTTCTCTTAAATTTTTTAGCTCACTTGCCATTTTATCTGGTTTGTTTTCTTTAGCAAGTGTTTCCAGCTTTGCCCTGTGTAGTGCTTTAAATGGCTCCCACCGCTGAAATGGTGGTTTAGTCCAGGCAGCTGCCTGTGTAATAGCTGTATCTTGCAGCTCTTTTGTATCATTTTCTATAGTAGTCAAAAGTTGTGACAATGATTCTATTGCCTGTGGATTTGGCCCTATTGTCCCTGCATCTAGCTGTGACTCTTGCTGGTCATAATGATATCTTCTGTTAAGTTTAGCTTCCTGTGTAATCAGATCCATAGTAACCGGCAGCAATGCTTCCCAAACCTCAGGAGATCTATTCTTTTTCATTGACTCCAGGAGAATTGTTACACTTTTATTTTTTTCAGGAGATTGCACTTGGTTAGCCGCCATTTTCATTACAAATTCAACTGCTTTGTTTATTACCGGTCTAAGCCTGGTACTTACTTCCAGATCTTTTGTACTGAATCTTTCTTTTATAATATAAACAAGAAAATTATCAGGCTCTTCCAGTGGAAAATTATTAGCTATATTCAATAATTTTAAAGAAGCCTTGTTTCGAACTCTGTATGCATCATTACCAATGTCATCTATGAGTAGTTTAATCTCATCTTTATTAAATGGTCTTTTAGTGGTTCCTGTTTTAGGTATGTTAGCAGTATTTACTGGTGGCTGCGGTGGCTTTGGTAAATCAGGTTTCTTTTCATCAGAAGAAACATATTGTGACGTAAACCAAATAGCAGGGCCCAAAAAAGATGCTGCTATTGCTTTTAAAGGGCTAACCATAAATTTTTTGTGGATTAAGTATAAGAATTATAAAACTTATAGCATGGAATGCTGGATTAAGGCAAGAAAGATTAAGACCCAGCTTTAGCCGGTTCCTTTGAATTACTCACTTGTAATGAGACTGTTAGCATCCTGCCAAGGCATGGCGAATATATTTTTATCCAGCATTACTTTTCTTGGAGTTTGGCAAATTAAATAACCAGCTTTTGAGTTTTTATATTCGTCTAAAAATACTTTTAAATGTTTAATATCACTCTTTGTGGGAGAGTCTGTCCATTTTGTTTCTATAGGAACATAAGAATCACCATTATCAATAATCCAGTCTACTTCTGGCCCATCTGGATCCCTCCAAAACCTTAGCTTAAACTTTCTACTTTTCATTCTGGAACATCGGATTAACTCAAGTCCAATAAACTGCTCAAAAAGCATACCGAGTCTTTCTCGCGGCTGTTGTATTCCTTCTCTAGCTGCTACCCTTCTTACACCCAGATCAAAAAATAAATATTTTTCTGCCTTTGTTAATTTTTTTCTAGTTTTACTTTTAGTTATGGGTTCTATTCTTTCAATAATTAAACAATCTTCAAGAATCTGGAAATAAGAAGCAATCGTAGTATGTGAAACACCTATTTCCTGTGAAAGTTTTCTTAGATTTATAATACTGCCTGATTCAGAAGCAGCAAGCTCTAAAAATCTGCCAAAAGGTCCTAAGTTTCTAACAATTGCTTCTGAACGTACTTCTTCTTCCAGATAAGTCGTCACATAAGATTCCAGTTCTTCTTCTTTTAACTTTGACTGAGGAAGATTTACAATGCCTGGTAATGAACCATACATTAAAATATCTAGTAATTCTTTTGATTTTATCTCACTTATTATCAAAGGATCTAATCTGAGTGAAATAACTCTGCCTGGCAAAAGATTTACATTGCTTTCTCTTCTTAGTTTTCTGGCTGAGGATCCAGTAAATATAAAAATTCCCTCATGGTTATCAATAATCTCTTGAGCTACATCAAGTAAAACCGGAACTTTTTGTACTTCATCGATTACAATAAGAGGAAGTTTTATTTTTTTAGTAGCTGTAAAGGTTTTAATCTCGCCATCGAGAAGTTCTGGATTCTTTTCATATCGTTGTCTTGTCTTTGGATCTGTAAGTGATATGAACAAATTTGATTCCAGGCGTTTAATGAGTGTAGACTTTCCTGTTTGTCTGGGTCCTAAAAGTAATATACTCTTCTGACGTTTTATTGTCTTTTTTATTTCATCTTCTAGCAAGCGACGAATGTATTGCATACACTCCATTTTCGCCGAATTTGGATGGTTTGTCAACCGGGTCTATAATTATATGTGATTTAAGGCTTAATTCTCATGACCCAGCTTTAGCTGTCTCTTTAGGTGGCTCTTCCTTTTTAGGGATTTCTATTTTAGGTGGAATGTCGTCTTTTTTTTCATATTTATTTTTAATTTCAACAGTACCGCATTTTTCAAAGATAATTACAAGGCCATCATCTTCCTTCTTAACTTTACTTCCGGTCATTGCAGAAGTAATGGAAGCATCATCTTTAAATATTGCTGTTCCTTCGGGTACCTGATCTTTTGGTACTGCAGTTGCCCTTATTTTGTCACCTTCTTTAAATTTCCCGGCAAGAATTTCTTCGGCAAGTGCATCTTCAATTAATTTTTGAAGTGTTCTTCTCATGGGACGTGCTCCATAAGCCTGACTGTAACCGTCTTTAACAAGTTTATCTTTTACATCAGACGAAAGTTCCAGATCCATATTCTTTTCACTGACACGTTTTCCTAATTCTTTTACCATTAAATCCAGAATCTTATGTAATTCTTCTTTTGTAAGATGTTTGAAGATAATTACATCATCTAATCTGTTTAAAAACTCAGGCCTGAATGTCTTTTTCATTTCATCTGTAACAGTTGATTTAATTCGTTTATATATTGATTCTGGATCCTGAGACAGTTCAGTCGTAAAACCCAGTGGTTGTAAGGATTCTATGTTTCTTGCACCTACGTTACTGGTCATAATTATAATTGTATTTTTAAAATTAACTACTCGCCCTTTAGAGTCAGTTAGACGACCATCATCCAGCATCTGTAAGAGTATATTAAATACATCCGGATGTGCTTTTTCAATTTCATCAAATAAAACTACACTATATGGTCTTCTGCGAACTGCTTCAGTAAGCTGACCACCTTCGCCATATCCTACATAGCCTGGTGGTGAACCGATTAATTTGCTGACAGTATGTTTTTCCATATACTCTGACATGTCAACCCTGATAATGTTTTCTTCAGCGCCAAAAAAGAAAACTGCAAGTGCTTTGGCAAGCTCTGTTTTACCTACCCCTGTAGGACCTGAGAACATAAATGTGCCGATTGGCTTTTGTGGATTTTTAAGTCCCACGCGTGCACGTTTAATAGCTCTTGCAACTGCAGTAACTGCTACATCCTGACCAATTACCCTCTCATGTAAAATATGTTCAAGTTTTTGAAGTCTTTCAGTTTCACCCTGTGTAAGATCCCCTACAGGAATTCCTGTCCATGAGCTTACTATATGGGCAATTTCTACATCTGTGACAACAGGCTTATTTTTATCCTGGGTTTCTTTCCATTTTACCTGGATATCTTTAATTTGATCTTTTAATTCTGCTTCTTTATCTCTAAGCTGACTTGCTTTTTCAAACTCCTGGGAGCGAATTGATTGTTCTTTTTGCCTGCTTATTGCTAAGTTCCTTCTCCAGTTCTTTTCCTTCCGGCGGAAGCGAGCTAGCCTGTAATCTGACACGTGAGCTGGCTTCATCAATTAAGTCAATTGCTTTATCCGGTAAAAATCTGTCACTAATGTATCTGTCAGATAATATAGCTGCTGCAATAAGTGCTGCATCTGAAATTAGCAATTTATGATGTTCTTCATATTTTAATCTTAAGCCACGTAATATCTCGATAGATTCTTCTACTGACGGTGCATCTATCATTACCGGCTGAAATCTGCGCTCAAGGGCCGCATCTCTTTCAATATGTTTTCTGTATTCATCCAGTGTAGTAGCGCCAATACACTGTAATTCACCTCGCGACAGAGCGGGTTTTAAAATATTTGCAGCATCAATAGCACCTTCAGCAGCACCGGCACCAATAAGTGTATGTAATTCATCTATGACAATAATTACATTTCCGGCACCACGGATTTCATCCATAATTTTTTTTAATCTTTCCTCAAATTCTCCGCGATACTTTGTACCGGCTACTAAAAGTCCGATGTCAAGCTGAACAATTCTTTTCTCCTGTAAAATCTCCGGTATTTCACCAGCTGAAATTTTTTGAGCAAGCCCTTCTGCGATTGCAGTTTTCCCGACACCCGGCTCACCAATTAAAACAGGATTATTTTTTGTTCTTCTTCCCAATATTTGAATAACTCTTTCAATTTCTTTTTCACGCCCTACTACAGGATCAAGTCTGCTCTCAGTTGCAGCTTGTGTTAAATTAATTCCAAATTCATCCAGGGTTGGTGTTTTAGATCTTCCGGTACCTGTACCTCCTGCCTGTGCACCAGTAGCACCTGTCTCACCAAGAAGCCTGATAATATGTTGTCGGACTTTTGTAAGGTCAACCCCGAGATTTTCCAGTACCCTTGCAGCCACACCTTCACCTTCACGAATCAATCCAAGCAAAAGATGCTCTGTTCCTATGTAGTTATGTCCAAGCTGTCTGGCTTCTTCCCATGAAAGTTCAAGTACTCTTTTTGCTCTCGGGGTAAATGGAATTTCAACTGCTACAAAACCACTGCCACGCCCTATAATTTTTTCTACTTCAATTCTGGCATCTTTTAAATTTACACCCATTGACTTTAAGGTTTTAGCAGCAATTCCTGTGCCCTCACCAATTAAGCCAAGTAAAATTTGCTCTGTGCCGACAAAATTATGTCCAAGTCTTCTTGCTTCTTCCTGGGCCAGCATGATTACTTTTATTGCTTTTTCTGTAAATCGCTCAAACATAAATTTTGGACTTCCTTTTACTTTAATAGTAACAATGAAGAAGAGTTGTGCCTATCTTTAGGTTTTATAGACCCTGAAAGGATATATTTTAATCGTTCGTAAAGACAATAGAGTGCAGTATTAATAGTGTTTTTTAGTTAATTTAAGATAATGCATTATAAAGCTGCTAATTTCTCATGTAATTGTTTTTTAAAGATATTTGCCAGTGAGGCTCCCTGAATCTCTATAAGGATATCCTCTTTGTTTTTAAATCCACCGAGGCTTGCTAATTTACCTTTTATGTTTACTTTGCCCTTCAGGGTAAGAATTTTATTCTTCATATATCCTTTTAAGGGACCGTTAAAAGTAATCTTTCCGGGAATTAGTATTCCAATAGGGTTTCCTGTTCCACAGACATTTACATTTATATTTCCGGTTTTTTTATTTATAATACCGTCAATATTTGTATTAAAATCTACATTACACTGACATGCCATGCCAAGACCGGTAGCAATTCCTTTAATTTTATTTTTCTTCAGAGTAAGATCTATTATTCCGCTTCCTATTAATTTGTCTGATACTTTAAAAGTGTAATCCAGCTTTTCACCACAAAAATTAATTGGAGTGCTTATTTGTACTGTATTAATTGCATGTGCATAATTTTTATTTGTGGTACCGGCGGGAAATATTGAAGTTAATATAAACAAGAATGCAATAATTTTTATTAATTTTGAATTTTTATTCATGGTTTTTGTATTTATATGTTCTTTGCAAATTAAAAAGATCCACATTGAGTATTTATTCCCCCGACGTATAATCTTTAAATGTAGTTTCTCAAATTTAAAACTAATGTTTATCTTTAATCAACCAAAGAGCACTTCTGTACTTAAACAAAATTAACCATTAAAGAATAAATTGATTTTTTTTATTCAAAATGAAGCTATTTGGTGTAAATTTATGACAAGACTTGTTATCTTAGTTATGATAATTTAATTGTAAGTTTACGAAGTGGGTAAATAGAAATTCAGAAATAGGAGTTTAAAAGCATGACAGAAACTTGTGAAGAATCATTGAAAAAAATGTATCAATCTTTTAAAGCTGAAGTTGCCGGGAATTTAAATGCTACTTATGTTTTTGATATTTCTGGTAGTGGTGGCGGGAAATGGACTTTAGATATAAGTAATGGAAAGTGTGAATTAAAATCTGGTGTAGCAGGTAGTCCATCAGTTACAATTTCAATTTCAGACCAGGACTGGCTTGCTATTCAAAAAGGGAAATTAAACAGTCAGATGGCCTTTATGATGGGAAAGCTAAGAGTAGCTGGCGATATGGGTCTGGCTATGAAACTACAATCCATGTTTCCAGGCCAAGCATAACTTCTTTATATTTTTTTTATAATTCAATTTCTTAATCTTAAAGTCAAGAGTTTGTCTTTGTTGGGCAAAAATAAAATAAAGTTAAGACTTAGTCTTGATTAAGGAGATGTCTGTATTGCTAAGATTAAGTTACCAAGTTAATAAATACTTAACTATAAGATTCTACAAATTATAGTTGATGTGTTTGTTAGCGAGGTTTTTATTTTAGGAAAACATAAAAGGAACTAAATGAGTTTATCTTCTATTGGTATTGGAAGCCTTTTTAGAACAGGTGTGACTGCCATGCTTGATTCTATGGGAAGCACATTTCCTAAAGCTGCTGTTGCTGCTCTTGAGGATGAATCTGCAAATAAAGTCCACCTAGCAAGGCAATGCCTGACAGATGAAGGTCCTGAAGTTTTCTGGAAGACAATAGTCGGATCCTTGTTTGTAAAAACAATGAGAATATTTGCTCCGGCTGTTCCAGAACAGATAGCAAACTTTCCAGGGGAAATGATAGGAGCATTAATACACTGGTTCTCTGCTTCAGATGATAGTAAGAATAGTACACCAGGCAGAGCAGCTAATGGCAGCAAAAATCCTCACTTTATACAAAACTTTTTTAAAGCCTATATAAAGCGTCCAATTGATTTTGGATTAAAGACTGTAGGTTTGGATCCTGAAGAAAAAGATGTAAACTTTTTTACTTTTGGAATTATTAATGCATGTTTGTTTGCAGGTGGTGCATATGCCCTAAAAGATGCAGAAGAAGAAAATATTCCCGGGATGAATCTGAACTATGAAGATCCATGGTATGTAAGCTTTTTTAAAACTGCCGGATACACTGTATTTGAACAGATTGCACACTTGACATCCCAAACCATGAGATATTGCATAGACTATAAGAGAGAATTCAGTGATGGAGAAAATAAGTTTAGTAAAAAAGTGCTGGCAAGAGCACTTGCAAATGTTATAAATGAAAGAGCTATTCCAGGAAATATTCCATCTGCAATTAGCGGATGTCTATCGACACTGTGGCTTGGAAGATATATTCCAAAATCTGTAGCTGGAGCTCTTGGGGAAGCTCCTATGAAAGGTTTAGAAAGACTTTTAACACTGCATCGCAGAAGGTCAACCAAAGACAGATATGATGAAAGTTTTCCGGATAAAAGAGCTCCAAATTACAGAGGACATAAAGAAGACTGGTTTGTGGATATTTTAAAAGGTGCTGATGGACTATTTGATTATGCAAGAAATTTTCTTGTGAAAAATATTGTAGCTGGAATGTTTAGACCAGCAGATAAAAGTATTGAACAATTCACTGAAGATTTAACAAAATCTTTTGACTTAAATTTAGATGATTTAAAAGCTGATACTGAAAAGAAGAGAAAGGCAGCTATTGCTACCACTTCAAACTAGCAAAATCTTCCATATCTACCGATGACATGTTTCTGTAAATCGCCAGGATAATGGCAAGTGCAATAGCAGCTTCTGCTGCTGCAATGGCCATGACAAAAAGTGCAAATATCTGTCCTTTAATTTCAAGCGGATCTATATAGCTGGAAAATGCCACGAGGTTTATATTTACTGCATTTAATAAAAGTTCAATGGACATTAATATTCTAATTACATTTCTTGAAGCAATTAATCCATAAATGCCAATGCTGAATAATGCAGTTGAAAGTATAATATATCTCTCCAGAGCAGAAGTTAAATTTACTGAAAGATAAAGAAAATATCCTAACAGGGTACCAATTACAAATACTTTTAAAATAGATTTTCCCATTATCCTCCCTCTTTCTTATCGCGTTTTGCAATAACTATTGCACCGATTAAAGCTGCAAGTAATAAAACTGAAACTAGTTCAAATGGCAGAGCATAGTAACCAAGCAGCTTTAAGCCTATTACTTCAGTGTTTCTTGGACAGTTTATTATTTCGCCTGGAAACCATTTGTTTCCAGTAAGTGCATATGAAAAAACAACAAAGATACCTGTGGATATTACTGCATTAATAAGGTTTCTTGTGGGTTCACCTTTTAGTTTTGGCAGATCATGTTTCTGGCTTGTCAGCATAAGTGCAAAAACAACTATAAGTGTAATTCCTACTGCATAAATTAAAATCTGTGATGCTCCTACAAACGGTGCTCTAAGAGCAAAGTATGTACCGGCAACTGCACCAAAACAAATTACAAGTGAAAAACCGGCTCTTACAATATTTTTTTCAATTACTACACCAAATGCACCAAGTATTGCTAACAGGCTAAGTCCAAAAAATGCCGGATCGCTGAATATTGGTTTTAAAACTTCCATTATGCTGTTCCTTTCTCCCCCGAAGTTGCGGCTAGTGGCTTTGCTGCAGGTGCTTTAGCTGGCTTGGGCTTTGGTTTTGGCATTCCTTTAAAATCAAAATAAAATCCGGATTGTTCCTGTGTAAGAGTTAACCTGTCAATGTCATAAATTAAATCTTCTCTTGTATACTCACTCATTTCAAAATCAACTGTGTTAATAATACAGTTTGTAGGACAAACTTCAGTACACAGTCCACAGAACATGCAAAGCCCGTGATCCAGGTAAAAATCTTTTATAACACCCTTTTTTTCAGGATCACCTATAACTGTTATGCAAGTGTCAGGGCAAATTCTTTCACATTGTTTACAGGCAATGCACAGATGCTCACCTGTATCCGGATTTACTGTTAAAGCCAGTCTGTGTCTTGTGTTTGGATACAATTCCGGGACTACCTCAGGATATGACGATGTGATTGGCCTCCTGCCAATATGTTTTAATACAGTAAGCATACCTATTGTAATGTTATAGATTCCTTCAATTGTCTTTTTTAAAACGGTTATCATATTTTTATGCTTACTAAAACAGCTACTACAAAAATATTTATCAAAGAAAGCGGGATTAAAAACTTCCAGCTGAAAGTCATAAGCTGATCATAGCGTAATCTGGGCAATGTAGCTCTTACCCAGACAGACACAAAAATTAAAACATATGCTTTTAACATCAGCACTATCGATGGTAAAAGCCAGCTCAAATCTCCAAATCGTGTATTAGAAAGAGATTCCATTATTTTATTTTCAAATCCAAGTGATACAGGAAGATGTCCCCCGCCCAGAAACAGAATTGAAGCCAGACAGCAGATTATAAAAAGTGCAGTATATTCAGCTAAGAAAAAAAGTGCAAATTTCATTCCGGTAAACTCAGTATTATATCCTGAAACCAGCTCGCTTTCAGCTTCCGGAAGGTCAAATGGAATTCTGTTTACTTCAGCGCATGCAGAAATAAGATACATAAAAAATAAAATGAAACAGGTTATTAAAAGTACAAGTCCATATAAACCAATTAATGAATTTTCCCCGGGAGGAAATAAATTTAAAATTAATGGCATATTTCCAAAAGCAAATAAGTTCCAGTTTAAAATCCCTCCGGACTGGTTATTTGCGATTTCATTTAAATTAATTGAACCAGTCAGAACAATCATGCTAATAATGGTTAAAACCATCGGGATTTCATAGCTGATTGATTGTGCCGCACTGCGTAAACCGCCTATTAAAGAATATTTATTATTGCTGGCCCAGCCGCCAAGAACAAGTCCTAACACAGGGATTGATGAAATAGCCAGAATAAAAAGCAGTCCAATCGATAAATCACATGAGATAAATGGACCAATATTACCGGTTGCACAAGCTAAAATCGGAATAAATGCAATAACGCTCGGTGCAAAAAATATTACCGGTGCCAAAGTGAAAAGCAGTCTGTCAGCACCTTTTGGAGTAACATCTTCTTTAAATAAAAGCTTTATTGCATCTGCAATAGTCTGTAAAAAACCATTTGGTCCGACACGGTTTGGTCCGAGTCTGACTGTGAGCAAGGCTAGGATTTTTCTTTCATTCAAAACCAGAAAGGTAGCGTTTGCAGGAATAAGAACCATAACTGCAATTAAAGGAGCAAGATAGTAAATCACATCAGCAAGTGCAAAAAGTTTTAAGTTATACAGGGTCTCCGGGATAAATTTAGCAAACAAAATTGTGGTAATTGCAGTGGCTCCATAAATAATCAAAAACCAGAAAAAAGCAAGAACTAAAAATTGAGCTATACCAAGGAATGGAGATGGTTTATAGATCCTATGAGGTCTGAATTTGTCTAATAAATTTAAAAATGAGACTGCCATGTAAAAATATTAACGTATACGTTTAATTTATTGTTTAATCGTGTATAATAAACATAGTTTATTCGCCATTTGGCAAAGCCGATCAAACGAGAAGTATGACTGAGAGAAGCGCAAACTTGTTTTGTGCCATATATAAAAAATGTCAAATTCTAATTTCAGTACAAGAAAAAATTTTGCTCAAAGACCAAATTTCAGGGTTTCAGTGATTATTGTCAATGAAAACAAAGAAATATTACTTGTCCAGCACAAAAAAGCAAGCAGATATTACTGGGTCTTACCCGGTGGACGAATAGAATATGGCGAGGACTTTGCTACCTGTGCTGTCAGAGAATTGAAAGAAGAAACAAATCTGGATATTAAATTTGAAAAGATTGTATTTTTATCTGAAGCAATTGCTCCGGACAGAAGCAGGCATATAATAAATATTTATGCTACAGGTAAAGTACTTGGTGGTGAATTAAGACTTGGAATTGAACCCATGCTTGCAGATGTAGCATTCAAACCAATCGAAGAATTAGAAAAAATTACTCTTTATCCCCCGGTTGCCGACAAAATTTTAAAGGCTTACAGAGAAGGATTTAAAACATTGGAATATTTAGGAAATCTCTGGGTGTAGATTAACTTTTCTTAATTTCTTTTTTCTCTGTTTCTTGCTTTTTTGTTTCTGGTTTCTGTTCTATCAAAGGCACTTTGTATGTTTTTGTCCCGACTAAAACAGGAGTATAACTGCCAAAATCAGTTTTTACTGTAATTTTCCATTCACTATTTACAGGTAATGGATCCGGAAGATCGATTGGGTAGGTAACTGCAGATTCTCTGAGTATTACTACTTCACCGGCATTGAGTTCCGGGTTATCTTCTGATTCTGCCGCTGTCTTTGAAAGAGGCTCTAGTTTTACCTGTATCTGCCCGCGTGAGTGAACATTTCCCCGGCTTTCATACGTCGGCAAAATAGTGACTTTGTTTAATCCGTTTGATACAGATTTTGATTTTACTTCTAAATTTTTTAAAGTAAGAGAATGTTTTTCTTCCCCCAGTTTTACATAAACAATTACTCCTATAAAAGTATCTTGTTTGATATGAACTACTTTTTCCCCTTTTGGTGGTTTTTCAATATTTTTTTCTCCGACAAAAATTCCTGCTGAATAATCCCCATCAATTGACACATTGTTTGGCACAGAAATAGTAAACCTTATATTTTTTGTTTCTCCCGGCGGCACTACAAACTGCATAGGTGTAACTTTTATCCATGAAGTTGCTGAATATTTATTTTCAATTTCCGGAGTAAAGGCTTTTCTTAGAAAATCATTGTTTTTATTTATAATCCAGTCATCAGTCTGAATTTCAAATCTTTTCTCGTAAAGCTGACTTTCATTCAAAACTGAAAAGGTTAGCGTATACTCTTTCCCTTTTTGTCCCTTTATTTCAAATCTTACTGGTGCAACTGTCCAAGCCAGAGCATAATTACAAGAAAAGACAGAATACACTAAAATCATGAGGCATAAAATGATTTTAGGTTCCATAAAAATATTTTTAAAATTTTGAATACTTCTCATACTTTTTTATCATACTCCTTTATGCAGCAATTGGTTTATGGGCTTGTAAGGATATAGATTACTTGTCCATTGTATATTCCTGTATTAAAGATAAAGTCCCTAAATAAACAAAGTCTTTTAGTAACCTTATAGTAATTTGTATTAGTTGAAGAGCAGCTGTTGCCTGACCTTTGTACGCCGGATATTATAAATGTCCCGGATTGTATAGAAGACAAGTCTGTCTGTGAAGAAAAAGGCGAAACTAAAATTGCACCATTTGGAGCAGCCATACCGAAACTTTGTACTGTTACAGCAAGTGTTAAATCACTTGCTGTAACATTATCTGCAGGATTTCCTGTTACACTGCCTGAAGGGCTTGGTCCTGTTCTTGTGGCTACAAGCCTCCAGCTGCTTCTATCAGTTCTAATTCTCATTATGCCACTCCAGCAGTCAGTAAATGGACTAACATCTGGCTGAAGACTAAAGTTTGCATTTATAACAGGGTTTGGACTATTTAAATCATCTGTAATTGACAGGCAGGCAAATGAATCTGCTGAGAATAGCAAAACTAAAATAACAGATGAAATAAAGCAAAGAATCTTTTGAAAAATCATATGTTAATTATAAGGGGGGATTTGTCATTGCTATGTCATTGCGTTTGCAATAACATAGAAGTGTTATTATTTTTTTATCCATGCAGGAAACAATATTAAAATCAAACCTTCAAAATAATATTTTATATTACAGCTTAAGTTCTTACCTGAAAAAACGCTTTAGTACAAAAGTTCAAAGGATCACACTTGAAGCAAATTTAGACTGCCCGAACCGTGATGGTACCAAAGCTTACGGTGGCTGTACATTTTGTACTGCTGACGGCAGCAGTGCAGGAGCATTTTATATAAACGGTTCTATTTCAAAACAGCTTGAAGACGGAGTAAAACTCTTTTCAAAGAGATTTAAAGCAGGTAAATTCATTTCGTATCTTCAGTCATTTACAAATACCTATGCATCCACAGATAAACTAAAAAAAATTTATGATGAGGCGATATCATGTCCGGATATAGTGGTTTTAGCTATTGGCACAAGACCGGATTGTTTAAGTGAGGAGATCTTGGATTTAATAGAAACATATAAAGAAAAGGTTGAAATATGGTTAGATATTGGATTACAGACTGTACATGACAAAACCCTGGATTTTACAAACAGAGCTCATACGGAAAAAGATTTTTTTGATGCTCTTTACAGGGCAAAAAAAAGAGGATTAATTGTCTGTGCTCACACTATTTTCGGACTTCCCGGTGAAACAAAAGAAATGTTTTATGAAACCATGAAAAAACTTGCAGCTTCTCCCATTGATGCAGTTAAAATTCACCAGCTTTTAGTTTTAGAGAAAACAAAAATAGCAAAACAATATTCAGATGGACTTTTTAAAGCATTGGAACTAGAGGAATATATAAGTTTAGTTTGTGATTTCTTAGAGATTCTTCCTCCAAATGTAGTTATTCATAGGCTTTTTGCAGAAGCAAAACCCGGAGAGCTAATAGCCCCGAAATGGGCAGCTCAAGACGATGATAGAAGACATAAACAACAGGTTCTAAGAATGATTGAGGATGAGCTTGTAAAAAGAGGCACAAGACAAGGTTCTAAGTATAGGTAGCTTTACACTACAACCATCTGTATCTGATTAATTAATTTTTCAAAATCCGGGAACGAGGTGCTTATCCATTCAGCTCCCGGGATGTGAACAGGTTCATTTGCTTTAAGGGCAGCTATTGCAACAGACATGGCTATTCTATGGTCAAAATGTTCCGGCCATTCTAATGAGGAATTAATTTGAAATGGTTCACCAGCTAAGCCGTTTATTTCTAAACCGTCTTCCAGCTCATTTACCTCAACACTTAATTTTTTTAACACCTGTACCATAGTTTTTATTCTGTCTGATTCTTTAAATCGCAACTCCTTGGCATCTTTTATAACAGACTTCCCTTTTGCCTGTGCCATAATAATGCATAAGATCGGGATCTCGTCTATTAAGAGCGGTATTGTGTTTCCTTTTATTTCTGTACTGGTTAAATCACCTGAGCTTATAAACAAATCAGCAATTGGTTCTCCTGAAACCTCTTTTTTATTTGTGCTTTCAATTTTTACTCCCATTTTTTTTAAAGTGGTTATTATTCCGGATCTTGTAGGATTTACTGATATTTTCTGCAAAACCATTTCAGAACCAGGACTTATGGCACATGCAGCTATAAAAAATGCTGCAGATGAAATATCTCCCGGTATGTGTAAGATTTGTGCCTGGAGACTTTGCTCGGATCCGATTATAATCTCATTTTTATCAAGTTTTATCTTTGCCCCAAATGCACTCAACATACGTTCTGTATGGTCTCTGGATTTTTCTTTTTCAATTATTTTTGTCTCACCTTTTGCCTGAATACCAGCAAGCATGATAGCTGATTTAACCTGTGCACTGCTTAGGTGCATCTCATAGCTTATACCATGTAGTATTCCCGGTGTAATTACAATCGGGGCTTTTGTATTATGCTCTCTGCCGGATATTTTTGCCCCCATAAGTGTAAGAGGTTCAATCACTCTTCCCATCGGTCTGGTAATTAAAGAGTCATCTCCTGTAAGCACTGACATAAAGCTCTGTCCGCATAAAAGTCCGCTAAGTAATCTTATAGTTGTTCCTGAATTACCGCAATTTAAAATATTTTTTGGCTCTGTAAGTGAGCGAAGTCCCCTTCCGTAAATAGTTATAGTTTCAAAATTGTTATAGCTGTTTATTTCTACCCCAAGCTGCTGCATTATTTTCAGGGTATTTAAACAATCCTCACTGGCTAAAAGATTTTTAATTTCAGTTCTGCCATTTGCAATTGAACCAATGATTATTGCTCTGTGGGAAATAGATTTATCAGGCGGGACAAGAATGGTTGTTTTTATGGGATTCTTTAAAGGATTGACTGTTAGCTGTTTCATTTAAATTTATCTGGCAGTTATCGGCTGTTTTGAATCCGGACGTGTAATTATCTCTATAAGTGCATCGCTTCCCTGTACAGTTACAAAAAGTTTATTGGAAAATGGATCATAGAGTAAATAATAAGGTCTTACTACTTTGTCTGATATTACAGAAACTTCTTTATTTTGGGTTATTTTAATTATTGAATCCCCACCGTAATTTGCAACATAGAGATTATCATTTCCATCAATTGCTAATCCAACTGGTCCTTTAATTCCATTTTTTTCAAGAAACACTTCTCTTTTTCCATCGCTTGTAATTCTTTCTATTCTGTCACCTGAGAAATTTCCAATGTAGATATTATTTTTACTATCTTTTGCAATTCCTGTAGGACCGTTAAAGTTATTGGTAATTACTTTCATTGGTGGTGAGAGATTTTCTGGTGAAGGCTTTGCAAGATTGTTTACAAGAAGCTCTGCCTGGTTAGTAACAGCAGTATCACTACCTTCTGCTTTCCCCAAAGTATCCACTAAGAGCTGGGCTTGGTTGTTAACTGGATTCTGTGGTACCAGGGAACCTCGGTTTGTGATTAAAGACTGATTTATTAAATCTGTTTTTTGTTTTGCTTCATTATATTTCGGGAAGTTCTGCGGGATCAGTGAAAAATATTGTTTTGCACTCTGATAATTTTTTTCTTCAAAATAACATGAAGCTAATTCAAAGGCTACTTCATAATCTTTAGGATTAATGTTATAAGCCTTTTGAAGGGCATTAATCGCAAGCGAAAAGTCTTTTTGTTTTTTAAATATTGCTCCCAAATTATAATAAGCATCTACAAACTCAGGATCAAGATCTATCGCTCTTTTGAAAAAGCTAATGGCTGATTTTAGATCTCCCTGCTCATAGCTTTTTAGTCCTAAGTTATAAAGACTGGCACTTGCCGGCTTTGGGTTAAATTCACTTTTTGAGTTTGTATCTTCCGGAACTAAACTTTTTTCTTCATTGACTTGTTTGATATCTTCAATTGATAAGGCAGGCAGTATGGTTATTAAAAAAAACGAAAGTAATATAAAAAATAATAAGTTATTCATAATTACGTATGCATTTTAACATTTAGCAAGATTTCGTTTAAATTAAAATGTTATATCTTTATTAACTAATGGTTAAGATTCAGAATCGATATACGCAGCGACCTAAGTAATGTTACAAGTGAGGGTTGTCCTTCGACAACCCGAACGCCAATGAAGATCCGCCATAAAATAGCGACATAATATGCGTTAGCATTTATGTCGCGTTATATAGATTAAAATGAATGTTAGAATAAAAAGAGGTAAAAGATGACAACACAACAAAAAGAATTGAATGTTATAGCACCTTCCTTATCTTTTAATCCTCAAATTTACTGTATTAGATTAAATTCTCCAAGCAGAACATTTTCTGAAATTGCACAAATAATAAACGATTGCGGAGGGCATATTGGTGACATTAAAGTAGTTGAAAGTAATCCTGCATTTGTTACCAGAGACGTTCACTTTAAGGCTACTACTATTCAAGCCAGAGAAATTATTTCAAAGTTACATGATTTACCAGGAACTCACATTAGCGATGTTCAAAATGAAGTTTATAACACTCACATCGGTGGAAAGATAGCTATTAAATTAAAAAAAGAAATTAAAAATTATAAAGATCTCTCTGTAGTTTATACACCAGGTGTTGCAGAAGTGTGCAGAACGATTCATGAAGATCCAAAACTTGCATATAATCTGACTATTAAAAGAAATTCTGTAGCAGTAGTTACTGATGGCTCAGCAGTTCTTGGGCTTGGAAATATCGGACCGTATGCCGGTATGCCTGTTATGGAAGGTAAAGCAATGCTCTTTAAGATGCTTGCTGATATTGATGCATATCCGATTTGCTTAAGCACACAATTACCCGATGAAATTGTAGCTGCTGTAAAAGCAATTGCTCCTGGTTTTGGTGGAATTAATTTAGAAGATATTGCGGCACCAAAATGTTTTGAAATAGAAAGAAGATTACAAAATGAACTGGATATTCCGGTTTTTCATGATGATCAACACGGAACAGCAGTAGTAGTTCTGTCTGCTCTTATAAATGCCAGTAAAGTAGTAGGTAAAAAGTTTGAAGATCTTGAAGTAGTGATAACCGGGGCAGGTGCTGCAGGAGTTTCCTGTGCAAAAATGCTTCTTTATGCAGGAATCAGAAACATAATTGTTACTGACAGAAGCGGAGCTATTTACATGGGCAGAAAAGAAATGAATACATCAAAAGAAGAACTTGCCCAGCTTACAAATCCAAATAAACAAAAAGGTACAATTTCTGATGTTATAAAAGGTACAGATGTATTTGTAGGAGTATCAGGTCCGAACTTAATTACAGCAGATGATGTTAAATCAATGGCAGATAATCCAATTGTTTTTGCACTGTCAAACCCGGATCCTGAGATAAAACCAGAACTTGCAAAACCTTATGTAAAAGTTATGGCTACCGGTCGCTCTGACTATCCAAATCAGATAAATAATGTACTCTGCTTTCCTGGTTTCTTCAGGGGACTTCTCGACAGTCATGCTACTACTGTTACTGAAAAGATGAAATATGCAGCAGCAAAGGCTATTGCATCCATGGTTTGTGACTATGAACTAAATGAAAGCTATATTATCCCCAGTATTTTTGATAAAAAAGTAGCACTGGCAGTAGCAAGTGCAGTTGCAGATGCTGCATGCGAAGACAGGGTAATAAAAGATATTCCTGAAGTTGACTTGAAGATTATTTAATAAGACTATGTTACAGAAAGATAAAAATCCGGTATTTAACTTTTATATCCCGGGAGAATTTTATTCACCTGATTACCTGGGTGGAAAAAGCTACTCGGATACCAGTGAAAGTCAGGCTGCAACAGTAAAAAAGTTAATGAAGAAAAGCGGAGGAATGCTTGGCACTGGCCAAAACGGGATTATACAGGAAGCAATCTCAGGAGGAGTTTTAAGATTAAATTGGTTAGAAAAAACTGTAAATGATAAATTAAGTCCCGAGTGTGAAAGAAAAATTAATGCCTATATTGAACTTGTTAGTTATGGACTTAGATTTAAAAAAGATATTGTAAGTAACTGGCTGACAGGCTATGGCTCAAGTCCTGATGATATTGCCCCGGATTTAAAAAAGGAATATGAATATAACTTAGCCGGATGGACTATAAGTAATGATGCGGCTCTGGATAAATTGCAAAATCCAGGTGCTGAAATAAAAGAATGGATGAATAATTTAGGGATTGGTTTTGAAGATTTAAAAACACCTCTTGTTAATCCGTTTGAAATTGATGAAAAGATATGTGTTCCTACTGAACTGTTTGAGAGAATGAAAAATCTTGGACTTTTTAAATTAAAAATTCAAAAAGAATTTGGCGGATTAGGACTTAATCAAAAAGAATATGACAGAGTAATTCGTACAATCATTCATACTTATTCCGGAACACTATCAGGAATAGTAAGCGCACACAGCACACTGGGCTCTAAACCATTTGAATACTATGGAGATGATAACCAAAGACATCATCATCTTCCAAAAGTAGCCAGAGGAGATGGACTAGTCTCATTTGCTCTTACAGAGAGGGGTTCAGGGACTGATGCTGTTAACAGGGCTGCTACAATTGCCAGGCTTTCACCTGATGGGAAAAAATATGTTTTAAACGGTTCAAAAATTTATATAACTAACGCACATAGATCCTGTTTAATACTTATCTTTGCAAAGGTTGACGATGGGGATCCTGAATTAAAACCTACCGTTCTTATGAAAGAGTTACCTTTTAGACTTTCTGATACAGAAGAACAACTTGAAGAAAAAAGACAAAGATTAAAAAAAGAAGGATTATATATTTCTAAGCCACTGGAATTAAGTGGAATCAGAGGAAGTGATCAGGCATATATAGAATTTCATAATTATGAAATTCCCCTTGTAAATGAAGCTGGTATAAATAATGTTCTGGGGAAAGTCGGTGAAGGTACAAAAGTAATATTTAATAGTCTGAACGCAGGGCGGGCGGGTTTTGGATCTTTTTGCGCGGAAGCTGTAAAGCATGCATTCCGGATATCAGTGCTTGAATCTATCCAGAGGAGAAGGTTTGACGAACATGGCGGCAGACTGGCTGATTTACCACAGGTAAAAAAATATATTACCGAGATGGCAATCAAAACAGAAGTCATTGACGCTGCAGTAGAACTTACTACAAATCTAATAGACACCTATCCGCACATGAATATTATTGCTGAGTGTGCAGTTATTAAAGCACTTGCTACAGAAGGAGCCTGGATGGTATCTGCTGTTGCCGGCCGGGTATTCGGAGGACAAAGTCTTATGAAAGGCTATCCAATAGAACTTATTATGCGGGATATGTGGGTACCGATGATTGTAGAAGGTGTTAATGAAGCACTTAAGCAGCATCTTGTAGGTGTAGGTGTAAAGCCACTTTTAAAAGCAGGTCTTTTTGAACATCTGAAACTTGCCCTTTCACATTTATTTAATTATGAAAGTGGCGGACTGTCTGTAAGTGATATGTGGTGGTTACAGATAAAAACCAAAATCTTTTCTACTAAAGTTCGTATTCGTGGAGCAACTGACATTATAAAAGGAGAAAGTACTCTTCTGAAGCAGCGTGAACTTTTAGCTCTGGCTGATGAGATGATTGAGATTTACGGGGCAGCTGGTGCTATGTTAAAACTTCGGGATAAAAATCTTCCGGGACATAAAAAATTAGCACTGGAACAATTTATAAAAAATTTAAAAAGCAGAAAAAATAATTATCCTGCAAGTATTGCAAATGCATATATTAAGGAAGCAGAGAAAGAATTAAATACTCAGAGAAATCTCGAAGAAAAAATATTTAAAAACTCTTTTACCTGTATTTCCTAACCAGTGCCTCATCTTCTCTTTTTCTTTGCTGGTATCTTATTTTTGCATCATCGATATACCACTGGCCAATGCCAACCAGGTTTGGCTTTTTACCATTTGCAATTTGAAGAAATCCTTCCAGTGCAGCGATTTCCTTTCTGTTTCTTTCCGGAATAATTCTTAAGTCTTTTACTTTAAGCTTTGATGCAAGAATAGCAAATATCATTGCTTCCTCATGTGAAATATCCATTAAATCGTTTTGCCTGTCCCTCATTGCCATTTGATATCTGGCACCTTTTATTAAGGTAGGTATTGATAATTCTATTCCCCTGAGTGCTAATTTAAAGTTATTCATAGGCAGCATAAACTGGCTAATTGCAATTCGTGCTTTTTCTGAAAATGTCTTTGCAGCTAGTGCAGGGCCTACTGATGCTCCGGCACCAAGCTGGTACATAAGTGGATTTGCACCTTCTACAGTTAACAGGACTCTGTGATCTCTGACTGCTTGTTCAATTAACTGACCTTTCATTAATCCCTGGCCGCCGAATAAAAAGTTTGCTGTTTGCATAACACTATTAGCTGTATCAGTAGCAAATGCTTTTCCTATTGCAGTTTCAGGTACAAAGTTCATTTTTTTATTATTGTCTATTATTGTTGAAGTAAGTTCTGCATATGCTTTTAGCATTTCTACCTTCATAGCCATATCACCAATCTGGGTTTTTACCAGCTCATTCTCTGATAGTGTCTTTTTAAATCTTATTCTGTCCTCATTTACCGCTTCATCAAGAGCCAAATTCAATCCTAATTCTGCATTAGCTGCAGAAAGTCTTATAAATCCACCCCTGCCTTTATAAAGCCCACCGGCGATATATTCATCACCTCTGCCAATACCATTTATTCCACCAAGGATTGATAAAACACCTGGTGCATATTGAAGTGGAATTCCCCTATAACCATGCCCCTCTCCATATAGCTGCATACTACCAATGATTCCATTTAATCCTTGCGGGTTATATGGCATTTCAAATCCTTCATTCCACAAAGTATCTATTTTTTGTTCCATTATTTCTTGTGTATCATCGAATCTAAAAGGCAGTTTCCATTCAAGAACCGTAGGAAGCTTAGTACCAGTATCTTTATCTATAATATTTACTGCAAGGTGTCCTAATTTTGATACATGAAAACAGGTTATAAACTTTTTTGAAGGAACATCCACTATAAAGTTTTTACCATCATCAGACAAACGTGCTTCTGACTGCATACCACCAAATGCATCACTTCCTGAAGCCTCTTCAGTAAGTAAAAATGATATTAAACCTCTTTCCTTTTTATCATGCGGAAGCAATTCTGGAATAAAATGTGCTTTTTGTGGTTCTGTAGCAAAAGCTATAAGAGGTTTTCCACCGATTGATTGCTGTACCTTGATAGTGGCAGCTAATCCTCCGCCAAGCTCAGGAAGGAACCCTATTATAAGATCAGTCATTTGCTGACTAAAATTATAGCCTCCATATTCTTCAGGAAAAGGAGTGTTAAATAATCCTCCATCAGCCGCTCTGTGTAATATTTCTGCTTTTATTCTTTGTCCCCCGCTCCTGTCTATTTCATGCTGGTTATGTACCGGTACCAGTAAATCGTTTATATCAAGATGAAGTTTTTTCATCCATGCCCTTACATACGGATCTTCTTTAATTTGCTTTTCAAACTGTTCAATTCTTTGTTTGTCTCTTGCCTTGTAAATTTTTCTTTTTTCTTCAGTTTTTGCTTTTAAATTTCTTGGAACTCTTTTTTTTGCTCCGTATCCTATGTACCCTGCAAGTGGTTCATCTACCACTGCTTCTTCTGTTTGTCTAAGTCCAAACTTATTTATATCAATGAGCCCATTTGTACTATTAACATCTTCTTGATTAATTCTATTATTCCATGCATCATATACTGTTTCAAATAGTTCACATTTATTTCCTGTCATGAGCTGTTGAAAGATGCCAGGATGGCTTAAATCACCAAGCAGTGCAGTGGTACCAGCATCTTTATCCTTTCTTCTTCTAATGGCAGCTTTTTTAACTCCTGCATGAAACTGAGCGGGTGTTACGGCGGGAGTATTTATACTCATAGATTTATTCTTCCTTTATATATTATCCAAATAATTTTTTGATAACTTTCCCAAGACCAATCATTGTACCTGTACCTATTTCAGCTGCTTTTGCAGCATATTTATTTTGTGCTATCCAGAGCTGTGGCTTAACTGTTTGATCTGAATATTCTAATGCTCCAGTAATTATTTCTTCAAGTTTTTCTTTCGTTATTTTCCTCCCTCTATAGGATGGATCGTGAGCATTTTCAATTAATTGTTCTATAAGTATTGCAGTAGTTCTTGTTCTCAAGCTAAGCCCGCTATGCGTGTAATGAGATTTTTTATCTAATCTGCCAAGCCCAAACTTTCTTCTTACCTCATAGTCAGTTATCCTTTTATCAAACTCTGGTTCTCTTCTTTTTAAGCTTCTTATATCTATACCGGGTACTTCTCCTGCAATTAAATCTGCCTTAAACTGATAAAGTTCACTACGTAATAGTGGTTTAGCATTGTTATAGAAACCTGCTTTACATGCTATTTCTGCAGTCATCCAGGCAAACTTTTTGCCTCTTGAATTACATGCAAATGGAATTGCCAGTTCTTTGCCAATTAATGCCGGTACATTTTCTGTTCCTCCCCAAAGAGGGGCTAATTTTAGTGACCTCTCAGGAAGAGCAATAGATGCATTTTCAGTTCCATATCTGGCTGTACATACAGCAAGGAGTTCAACACTGCCTCCTACTGACGATCCGTCAGAAAGCCCGATTACAGGCTTTGAGCAATTTTTTATAGTTTGCACGGTATCGTAACCAAGCTCAACATATTCAATGAGCTTTTTCATGTTACCTCTGTTTTCATGTACATATTTTAAGCTGGCACCAGAGCTAAAAACTTTTCCGCCTTTACTTTCAAGAAATATTACTTTTATGTTTGGATTGGCTTCAAATTCTTTAACAGCATTACGAACAGCTTTTAATATTTCAGGCGTCAAAGAATTAGCCATGTTCATTAAAAACTGAATTTGATTAAAGCCTATTTCTATAGTGGCAGTATCGCCCTGAATATAGGTTTGTACACCGGATAGTTCTTGTTCTCCAAGCTCATTACCAGGCGAGAAAGGGGCAGTGTTATATTCAAAAGCTGTTCTTACTAAAAGATTTATATCAGATGGTGTTGCTAAACCTTCTTTTCTAATTTGGTCAGCAGTTGCAGTAAATATTCCTTTTAATTGATCTGAGATATGCTGCCTTTGAGCTTTTGTAAGATTTTTATCAGGAATATCAGGAATTACATATGATTCAAGTTCTTTTCCGGTTATTTCTTTAACAGTTTTAAGTTTATTTGCTGGAACGTATTTTATAGCATTTAAATATTGATTAATTAAGCTTAATTTTTCTTGTGCTTCTTTCTTTATAAACTTAGTTAGTTCAGGCGTCTTTAATGCAGTACCAAGGACATGAGCGTTTTCAAGAATGCCCGCATAAAGTATTTTTTGTCCCAGAGCATCAGCAGCTTCTTTTAGAAGTTTTACTTTTTCATCTGTAAGTTTATCTCTTTTCTGATATTTCCCTTTTAAAGTTAAATTATCAATTTCCTTTTCAATCTCACTGACTTTTTTATATATTCTCGCTTCATCATTAAAGAAATCTAATTTAATTGCTTTTTTAAAACCTTCTTTGGCTTTTTGGAATTGTATACCTATCTGGTCTTTATAAAACGTTTGTAAATATATTTGATCTATTTGTCTTCTGGAAGCCAGTCCTTTTTCTGCCAGCTCCTGAGCCTTCCCTAGTACGGCTACAAATATTCTATTCCCAACAGCAAGAGGCCTGTCCTTAAATACCATAATTGGTTTTTTACCTTCTGCTTTTAAAAGGTAATATGCAGCCATTAAATGCTTATCAGATGTTTTTGATCCACGAATTACTTCTGCTGCTTCATTTTGATCAGCAGGAAAGAAGTAATGTATTCCAAGTACTCTTTCAGGATTTGGTATATTTTCTGCTATTTCATCTATAGAGAGCGAAGATGTATTAGTAGCTATAATTGCATCTTCAGGTACAACATAAGCTAAAAATTCAAGTACTTGTTTTTTTAATTTCAAATTCTCAGGTAATGCTTCAACTATAAGCATTTTATTTTGAATCTTTTGTCTAATATCCTCATCAAAATTTGTTTCCAGAAACGTAAGTGCAAAGTCTCTTTTTTCATCAGGAGTACCACTTAGAGAAGGGACTCTACCGTTTGGGAAAACAAGAGGTTCTTCTAAAAGATTAGCAACCACAGAATGTGCTCTTTGATTTAGCCCTAATGCACGTGCCCTAACTGCTCCGTCATCTCTTTTAACTATACCAGCGAGATTCTCAGCTACTGCTTCTTTACTGATATCCATTGGCATGACAGTCAGGCCTGCTCTTTTATCAAGAACTGAAATTCCTGCACCCATTGTTTTAGTGCCTGCTTGAATAGCGCCGCCAGCATTAATTTTTTTTAACAGTCCTGCAACTTCAGTTGGTGAAACTGTACTAAATACTGAACTATAAGAAGGAGTTATTGTTTTAGCTGACATTATCTTTTTCTAGAATTGAGGTACATTCTATGATTTCAAGCATCACTTGTAAATGTATAAATTAGATTTTTGTTACTAAAATAAAGATTAAGAGAACATAATCTTGTATTTGGTTATTGCATTTTGAACTAACATAAAAATTTTTTTTGTCAAACACTAACAATTTTTTTAAATCATTTGTTATCCTTTTACTAATTCTAAATTGATCAGTATTAAAAATATAAATTATTAGGAATTGTTTATGGTAGAAGTTTTAACTTCATATATACCGGGAAATAGCGCTGTAAGAACACCTGCGGGAAAAAAAGGCGGTGGTTTACACAGAGTTCATCCAGTTGAGTTACAAAGAGCTGTAATAAATGCATCAGTAGAAAGATCTGGAATACCAAAAGAAATAATACCTGATGTTATTGATGAAATCATAGGTACTTGTGCTACCCAAACTGGCAAGCAGGGAAATAATTTTTCGTCAATGTCTTCAGAAAAAAGTAAGTTAATGATTCCAGCTTCTACAGTAAATATGCTATGTGCTTCCGGAGGGCAGGGAATTCGTTTTGCGGCTGGTTTAGCAGCTAGTGGAATAGATGAGGCAGTTCTTGTAGCAGGAGCTGAAAATAATCATCTAGTGTTTCATGGACAGGATTTAATGCCTAATGCTAATGCTCTTGGAGGACTTTTTGAAAATCTTCTTAGAACCATTAAAAAGGGCCCAAAAATAATAAACGACTCATTACCTGAAGACTATAAGCTATATGTAATGGGAAGATATGCTGATGAAATGGCCAAGGTTTTAAAAATACCTGTTGAATGTTTAAATGAATATGGCTTTCTGTCTCAAATGAGAGCAATTGAAGCTCAAAGAACAGGCAAGTTTGATGATGAAATAGTGCCAATAGTAACTCCGTATGGAGTTGTAAGTAAGGATGAAGGTATAAGACCTGATACTACTTTAGAAGCTCTAAAGAAATTACCCTTTAAGTTTGGGAAGACAATTCCGCTTTTTGGATTACCTTTCTTTCCATTCACAAAACTCGGAACAAAAAAAGGGTTTCATACTGCCGGCACCTCCAGCCAAATTAGTGCTCAGGCAGCTGCTATGATTCTTACGAATGGATATATTGTCAGAGAGTTTGATCTTAAGCCTTTAGCAAAACTAAAAGCTACAGCAGTAGTAAAAACAGATTCACAGGATTTAGTAGAACATTTACTTGGACCAATTCCAGCCATTGAAAAAGTATTAAAAAAGGCAAATCTAAAACCACAGGATATTGATCTGTGGGAAATCAACGAAGCTTTTGCAGCTGTCGTATTAGCTGCGGTTGATAAGTTTAAGTTAGATATTAACAAAGTAAATGTAAACGGTGGTGCTATTGCACTTGGACATGCTTTAGGTGTAAGCGGGATTAGAGTTCCTGTTACTCTTCTTCATGAAATGGAGAGAAGAGCACAGGAAGGGCTGCCATCAAAGTATGGACTTGCAACCTTATGTGTAGGTGGTGGACAGGGCATTGCAATGATCTTTGAAAGATGTGATGACGATGAATTTAATAAAATAAGAGCTCTGCCATACAGAACAAAAAGTTTTACTGTCCATTAAATTTTATTTTTTCATAAGATAACTTTTTCCTTTGTTACTTTAAAAAGTAACATCTCATCATGATATATTTAAGAAATGTCAAAACCAAAGAATAACTATCTTTTTCTTTTAATAGCCCTTGCATTTGCATATTTAACCTTTGGTGCTATTACAAATGTAGCCGGTGCAATAGTTCCAAAAATTAAAGAAACCTATCATGTGAGTGGCTCTGCATCCAGCTTTTTGGCATCTGTATTTTTTATAGCTTATGGACTTACTTCTGTACCGTTTGGGGTTTTAATAAATAAATCCGGATCGAAGTTTACTTTGATCTTTGGTTCTTTAATTACTACTATTGGTGTTCTTATGTTTGCAAGTGTGCCCGGATACTATGCAAACATGGTTGCAATGTTTGTTTGTGGAGTTGGCATTACTGCCATTCAGGTAGCTGCAAACCCTCTTGTTAAAGGAGTTAGTAATCCTGAAAAATATTCACGAAATCTTACTTTGTTTATGGTGCTCTTTGGAGCAGGATCATATCTTGCTCCGCATATTGTAACCTTTGTTAAATTAAGAGGACTTGAATGGAATTACAGTTACTGGATATTTACTGTTATTTCAATAGTTATGTTATTTGGTCTTGCATTTCCAAAGTATCCGCCGGAAAAAACCTTTGGTGAAAAAGAACACAAGTCTGAAAAAAGTTTTGCAGTTCTTCTGAAAGATCCGCTTATGATGATGTATACACTTGCAATTTTTCTTTATGTCGGGGTAGAAGTAGGTGTTGCAAACAATATCGGTTTATTTTTAGAAGATATGCATAAGGTTACAAATGTTTTAGGAGAAGGTGCTGAAGCTATAAAAAACTCCACTGTTGCAAATTACTGGCTGGGATTACTTATCGGCAGACTGCTTGGAAGTTTTGTACTGGATAAAATCCCTACAAAAAAAGCAATCCGGATTTATATTTCCTGCGCTGCTCTTTTACTTGCTTGTGCAATATTTTCAAACAATTTAACAATTGTTTTATGGGCATTTCCAATGGTTGGATTTTTTATTTCAATTATGTTTCCATCTATTTATGGTCTTGCAATTGAATCCTATAAAAAAGAATACTCAGGAATGGTATCAGGAATGCTCTGTACTGCAATTATTGGAGGAGCTGTAATTGGACCGTTAATTGCCAAGGTGGCTGAAATAACCGGCTCTATTCAAAAACCAAACTGGTATTTGGGGATGTTAATTGCATTTGCCTGTTATGCTTATATTTTTACAGTGGGTATCTGGGCTAAAGAAAAACATGCGGTATGACGTGAGAAAGTTTTTCTCTGTGTTTCTCTGCCTCTCTGCTTCTCTGCTTCTTTTTGAAAGCAATACCCAAGCCAGGCTGGAAAATAAAATCACAGAAAACCAGAGGCAGTATGGAAATGAATTAGTATCAAAACAATTTTCTGATAATAACAGAAACTTTTCCGGGAAAAAAACTTATCAGTTTCCGTTATACGGCTGGCAACTTGAAGCTATTTACAGGGACGGTAAATCATTTTCTGAATCAGCACGGCCAAGAGGAAATAAAGTTAAAAAACAAATAATTACCGAACGTGAAGCAAACATTATTTCAGATATACTTTATCCTAAAAAAGAGCGTGGGAAATACAGAAAGCAAATTAAAAATGCACATTTTATAAGTCATTTTTTTGAAAACGGTGTTGTAAGTTATGAAATGCTCCTGGATAAAAGAGGAAAAAATCATCTGGGTATAATCGGTGTCAGAGCTGTTTTGTACAGCGATGAAAAAACATTTAAATCTATAAAGGTAAATGCATATCAGTGATTGTTTTGCCTACTCATCATCTAAGTAATCCCTTAGTTTACTGCTTCTGACCGGGTGTCTTAATTTTCTTAAGGCTTTAAATTCTATTTGCCTGACACGCTCACGTGGTATTTGAAAGAGTCTGCTTACTTCATCTAAAGATCTTTGCTGACCGTCTTCAAGCCCAAATCGTAAATTAATTAAATGTCTTTCTCTTTCATTTAATTCTTCAAGCGCCTTGTTCAAATCTGTTTTTAAAAATTCGTTTGTTACATAATCCTCAGGCTGTAAAATTGCTTCATCTTCAATAAAATCAGAAAGTTTTACGTCCTCTTCTTTTCCAAGCGGTGTTTCCAGTGAAATAGGCTCTTTAACTGCTTTAAGTATTTCATCAATCTTATCTTTTGAAACCTTCATTGCACTGGCAAGCTCATCATCGGTAGGTTTTCTTTTTAACTGATGGGTAAGATCATTACTGATTTTTCGAAGCCTGTAAAGATTTTCTACCATATGGACTGGAACCCTTATGGCATGAGCTTTATCTGCAATTGCTCTTGTAATTGCCTGTTTAATCCACCAGGTTGCATAGGTGGAAAATTTAAAACCTCTGTCACTGTCAAACTTTTCAGCAGCTTTCATAAGCCCGATATTTCCTTCCTGAATTAAATCCAGAAAATTTAGTCCTCTGCCTAAATATCTTTTAGCTATTGAAACTACCAGCCTGAGATTTGCCTGTATTAGTTTTATTTTTGCTGCTTCAGCATCTCTTCCGCCATTAGAAATTGTTTTTGCAATTTCTAATTCTTCAAGAGGCTTTAAAAGCTCTACTTTCCCAATTTCTTTTAAATAAAGTTTGACTGAATCATCAATTGGAACATTGATATCAATCAACAAATCATCATCAAAGAATTTTTCATCAATGATTTTTATTTCATTACTGGTTTTTATATTATCTTCTTTCAAGATTTTAAAATTAAAAAGGAGTCTCTAATAACTTAGATTCGGCCATTTATTTAAAAAATACATTTATAGAGTTACCCCTGAGCTGCTTAATTACCTGTATATTTATTACCTTCGACTAAGGTATGTGTCCTCCCAAGTATTGAATTTAATAGTTAGGTTCAAGTTATGAAAAAAATGATAAAAGTACCATTCCTGTTACTTTTTACCCTGGAATTAAGTCCCGGTATCAGGAATAAACATGATGCTAAAGCTATTTCCCTAGAGCGTTTGGTTGATATATTATTTTTATCTCCATCAAATAGATGATATATACTAAAAACGTGAATAAATTAATATTTTCAAATGAAGAAAAATACAAACTCTATTTAGGGGATTGTTTAGAGGTTTTAAAAAAGTTTGATGAAAATACATTTGACTGTATTTTTGCAGATCCACCGTATTTACTTTCAAACAATGGTTTTACATGTTATTCAGGGAAAAGAGCTTCTGTAAACAAAGGTAAGTGGGATATAAGCAGTGGCATTGAAAAAGATTTTGAGTTTCACAAGAAATGGCTTGGTGAATGTAAAAGAGTTTTAAAACCAGCCGGGACTATCTGGATTAGCGGTACTTACCATTCTATTTATTTATGCGGTTGTGTTTTACAGCTACTTGGATTTCAGCTTTTAAATGATATATGCTGGTTTAAACCAAATGCTCCTCCAAATATAAGCTGCAGATATTTTACTTCCAGTCATGAAACACTTATCTGGGCAAAAAAAGATAAGAAATCCAGGCACTATTTTAATTACACATTAATGAAGAATGGGATCTGGCTGGAGGACAAACTTAAAAAACCAAAAATGCAGATGCGTTCTGTCTGGGCATTAACTTCACCAAAAAAAGATGAAAAACAATTCGGAAAGCATCCTACCCAAAAACCAATTGATCTCTTAAAGAGAATCATACTTGCCAGCACAAAAGAAGGAGATCTGGTCCTTGATCCGTTTTGCGGCAGTTCAACTGCTGGAATTGCTGCGTATATGCTAAATAGGAGGTTTGTAGGGATTGATATAGAAAGGAAATACATTGATTTGTCTGTAAAGAGATTTAGGATGTTATAGTAAAATATCTTTATTATGCGTAAAGCAATTTTTTCAAACAGAAAATATATTTTAAGTTCAGGACGTGAAATTGATTTAAGTGCTGAGCACATAGGTGCTAAAGTTATAATTTCAGCAATGTTTAACTATCTTGATCCAGTCCAGGAAATCGGGCACTCAGCATTAATCAGACTGGAAAACAATCAAACAGTTTCTTTTGAATCTCTTGGTGCAAAAAATGTAAGAGATGAAAATGTAAAAGAGATTTTAAAACCCATTGAAGGATTAAACGGATCTGATAATCTGTTAAAAATATTTGAATTAAATGAACTCATTAGCGTAATGCAGCAGTTTTTACAGAAGATTGATAAAGAACTGGCTGCTAAGAAGTGATATCACACAGCTACAATATCGGATCTCATAACAGGCCCATCAACACAGGTTCTCAGGTATTTCCCATTTGCTTTTATTACGCACGACATGCACACTCCGTATCCGCAGGCCATATATTCTTCAAATGATACCTGTGCAATAACACCAAATTCATTACAGACCTTTATAACACTCTTTAGCATAGGCATTGGACCGCATACAAATATTTCCTGATCTTTATTTTTATTTAATTCAGTGGTTAAAAGTTCAGTAACAAGGCCTTTTCTTCCTGAGCTGCCGTCATCAGTTATAGATTCTACTTCACCGTATTTTTTTAATTCTTCAGTACAGATCAAATCATTTTTACTTCTTGCACCAAATAAGGTTTTTATTTTATATTTGTTTTCAGATGCTACCCTGGCCACCAGCGGAAACGTAGCTATTCCAATACCACCTGCTACTATTAAAATTGGTTTGTTTTTATTTTCCGGGAAAGTAAAACCTTTTCCTAATGGGCCATGTATTAAAACTTCATTTCCAATTTTTAGCTTACTTAGAAAGCTGGTCCCGCCGCCTATTACTCTGTAGAGAAACCCTGCATTTTCTCCTTTTGTCTCATATACGCTAAAAGGCCTTAAGAGATATTGCCCCGACTCCATCATTACAAACTGGCCAGGATGTATATTTTTTGTAATTTCAGGAGCATGAAACCAGCTTACATAATAGCCTTTCCCGAGTTCTGCGTTATCGGTTAGTTTAGCTTTAATTAAGGATCTTGTGATGGACATTTAACAATTACAAATCTTATCTAAAATCTGAAAATTCCCCAGCCGACCAGTGCAGATGAAAAAATAAAAGTTGTTGCTATAATCCATGTAACTTTATCCAAACCAGCTTCAGCCTGTGAAGGCCCTGTAAATAAATTTGCAGAACCACCGATCCCACCCAGACCTTCACCTTTTGGTGAGTGAAGAAGTATAAGAACAATTAATGCTATTCCGCTTAGTACCTGTAAACCTACTATAAAATATGCCATAACTGAGTTATTTTAACATATGTAAACAAATTAATCTGTTGCAGTCTGTATCTTTAAAACTGCCCCTTTGTTTACTTCACTTTTAATTTCAAATTTTGAGTTTGTTTCAAGCAGCCTTCTTTTTATATTTAATATGCCATAACCTAAACTTTTAGTATTACTTGTATCAAACCCTTTTCCATTGTCAGAGATTGTAATTAAAAAATAATAGTCATTTGATTTCTTTAGTCTGAATTCAACAATATCAGCACAAGAATGTTTTTCTATATTACAGAACCATTCCCTTATTACTTTAAAAAGCTCAGTAGCTTTTTTGTGTGGAATATTTATTTCTTCGTCAGGCAGTTCTACGATTACATTTCCCTTAAATGTTTTTTTAAATCCGTTAATAAACTGATAAAGAGTGTTTACAAAACCAAGCAGATTTATATCAGGAATCATATATTCATTAATAAGCTGCCTTAAGCTATTGTGAATATCATTTACAAGCCTTTCACATTCTTCTAAATCTTTGTTTTTAATGGCAAGTTTTAAATTTGAGATTATACTGCATGGAAGATCGTGTAGGTCACTTGCAAAGCGACGAAGCAGCTCTTCCTGTTCTTTTATAGCGTATTCCTGAAGCTCTGTAATATTTCTTTGAAGATTTTCTCTTTTCTTTTTGTCTGAGTGGCTTTGAATCGCACCTGCTAACTGATCTATGACAGACTGTATAACTTTTTCTGTTTCATTGCTCCATATTATGTTTCTTGTACAGAACTGGATATTAAGCACAATTTTAATATTCTCTGAACTTCCTGTAGTAACTAAAAGAGATTTACTTTTAAGTTTTAAAAATAATGCTTTTAATTTATTTTTTAAAATGTAATTTGGCAAAACAAGATATTTTGAAATATCTTCTATTTGTAATGAATGTTTTGGGTTAGTACTAAAGATTTTTAAGAATGGTAAGTCAGATAAATCTAACTCAAAACCAACCGGATTAAACCTCGGAACATAAGGGCTTTCCCAGTAGTGAGTTAATAGAGCTTTGATATTATCATTGTTTAACTGAAACAATAAAACTCTTTCTGCAATACCGGCATTGCCTAAGAGACTAATTATATTTTCCAGTAATTGATCCAGCGATTGTTCAGATCTTATATGTTTACTTACTTTTAAAGATATATCTGCCAGCTCATTACTTGTCAGTGAAATAATATTTGAATTTTCTTTAAGTATTGGTTGCAAAAACAATCCATCAATTAAGGACTGAATCTGGCCTTTGGTAATTATGCTTTCCATCGTTTTATCAAACAATTTAAAAAATCTTGATGGCCATTTTAATACAAAACCATACTTCTTAAGTTTAAGATTTTGAGGTAGTAAGGCTTTTACCCTAGCCTGTTTTACAGCTATTAGGTGTTTTTGGCATTAAAGAACCTGGAGCTCTATTTTGAACTATATTTAAATTAAAGACTCTTAACTAAAGATAAGGAAAAGTATTACCACTTTCAAAACTTAATAATTGTTTTTCTTAAATTGTTATAGAATACTAAAAAAATAAACTATGGATTCTATTACACAAAGTCAGGGTTATTTATATACCTTTTCTAAAAGTAGTAGTTTTGGACAGGGAGAAATTGCTCTACTTCCAAATAACTCTAAGAAAGGAATTATCCTTACGTTAGTTGCTGATGATCATCCTTACTTAATTTGTGGCGTAGAATCAGATTTAAACAAGGATCCAAAGATAAAAATTGTTGGCACTGCAGGATCATATGATGAATTACTTGAAAAAGCAGCACTGCTACAGCCAAATGTAATTCTAATGGATCTTAGAATGCCTGGTTATGAGAAGTATGAATTAAAGCATTACATAAACAAACTGAAAAAAACAGGAAACTCCAAAGTAATAATATTTTCAAATGAAACTGGTTGGGCAAGGATACACAGATGTCTGGATATGGGTGCACAGGCTTATATTGAAAAAGCAATTTCAATTGGCAGGTTACCTGAATTTATACGAAGAGTTTTTGAAGATCAGGAATTATTGATTTTTACTGCTGAAAGACTTCCGGAAATCCAGTTTTCTCCAAGACAAAGAGAGATTTTACATTACATAGCTGATGGAAAAGAAAATGACGAGATTGCATCACTGGTAAAGATTGAGCTTAAGACAGTTCAGTCATATGTAAATGAAATTAAATCAAAGTTTGCTGAAGCTTTTAATATACATCCGATCCGGCCAAGAATCTTATTGTTATTAGCTTCTAAATTAGGGTTTGGGAATTCTTAAATCTTTCTAAAAAATTGTCAAGAGGTAATACTTCTTCTGTATTTAATTTAAGCTCAAAAATTGTGATTTACAAAATAATTTCTTTTTTACAGTACAAATTTATCCTATTTTAATCTTTTCTTTTGAATCTGATAAAAACACGGCCCATACTTTATCTGCTTATTTTTTCTTTAAGTATCAAAGATAATAGAATCTGTTTTTTATGGAGGGCATATGAAAGATTCATCACTGGAAGATTTACAGATAGTTGCACCATTAGAGTTAAGGCTTGACTATGATAATTATTTGAATGAAAGAAAACTGGCTGTAGGTCAAAAGATCTTGTTTTACTATGGTGGCATTAAAATCGGGCTTACACAAAAACAAATTAATGTGTTAAAGCTCGTAGCAAAGGGATATTCTAATATGAAAATAGCCCGGTGCATGGCTGTCAGGGAAGATTCAGTTAAATTATTAATTTACAGGCTTATGAAATATTTAGAAGAGGTGTTAGAAGAAAACGTGGACAGGTTTTATCTCGTGGTTATTGCTCAACAACTTGAACTCGATGAATATTAAAACATTATGCTATTTTTTGTTTTTTATCTGTATCTTTTTGAAAAGTTTCTTCCCACCACTGAATGAAAATTCTGACTATTTCAGGATCAAACTGTGTACCGCTGTTACGTATAATTTCTTCTATAGCATGTTCGTGGCTTAGTGCTTTTCTGTAAACTCTGTTTGTAGTCATGGCATCATAAGCATCTGCTATTGATGTAATCCTTGCAATAATCGGGATTTCATTACCTTTAATTCCGTAAGGATAGCCATAACCGTCAATCCTTTCATGATGAAAAAGTACAACATCAATGCAGCCATGCAAACAATTTAATTTCTCTACCATATGTGCGCCGATTATCGAGTGAAGCTGCATTTCCTGATATTCAGAATCTGTCAGTGGACCTGGTTTCAATAGCACACCGTCCCTAATCCCAATCTTTCCAACATCATGTAATAGAGCTCCTGCCTCCAGATAAAGTTGCTCAGTCGTGCTTATGTTACATCTTTTACCAAGAATTGTTGCGATCTGAAAAACCCTGTCTGAGTGACCGCCGGTATATGGATCTCTTGTTTCTACAGCTACTGCCAGTGCTTTTGCTGTCTGAAAAAATGATTCTATAAGTATTTCCTGTACTTGTCCATTAGCTTCTTCGTAACATGCCTGACTTGAAAACGCTTTAGAAAAAGTTTGTGCAATTTTTTTTAGAGAATTCCTGTGATCCAGTTTTAATTTTGGTAAATTACCAGCTGCTTTGGCAAACCGGGAGATTTCATCATTTGTTAAATATGATTTCTCAAAAGTTAAGCTACTGTCAGAATCTATAATTCCTTCTTTCCGGAGTTTATATGATTTGTCCTGCAAAGTAAAAGCTAAATCCTTTAAGGCAGGATCTGATTCATAACTTTTCTTTGAATGGTGCTTTTTAATTTCTTCTTTCAAGAAAAAAGTCCTCCGTATTTTTGATACAAGATTATGTAAGTAAGTACTCTATATTATTAAACCCGTTTAGACAGTGATTTTTATCACTTAATGCCTCATGCATTCGGATTAAAATCCTTTATACCCCTTTTCTGTCCAGGTTGTCAGACTTACCCTGCCTCTATATTAAAAGAATCATAGTTAGGTTAAGGTTTGATATAGATTTATCATCTATATGCTGTAGAACCAAATTCTGGTTGCCCCTAAATTAAATGATTAGACAGTTTTATCTGCAAAAATATTTTATGTTAATTTTTATTTCTCTCTTGTAAGAAATCTCAGACATTTACCAGGTGATGATAATGGCAAAGCGCTATGGCCAGGGCATCAGAAGAATCATCTGGTTTAATACTGGAACATATGTCCAGTGAACTTTGTATTAACTTTCCTATAAATTTTTTGTCTGCTTTACCATAGCCTGAGATAGTTTGTTTTATCTGCAGTGGAGTATATTCCTGAATATCAATTCCTGCTTCTGCAGCAGTCAGGAGAATGACACCTTTTGCTTCTGAAACTGCTATAAAAGTTTTAGCATTTTTAAAAAAGTAAATATTTTCGATTGCGACATACTTAGGCTTATATTTTTTAAATATTTGTTTTAAATCCTGATTTAAGTGTAAAAGTTTTTCTTCCTGCTTTTTATAACTTTTTAGATCTATATATCCATAATCAAGTGCTTTTGGTTTAAGGCCTTTACTTTGATAAGTAACCACTCCATAGCCAATAACTGTACTGCCCGGGTCAATGCCTACTATAATATTATTTTGTTTTTTATCTGATTTGTTATTATGCATGTTACGTTATTATTATGTCTAATCATCCTTTTATAAAAGCACTGTTAATTTTTTTCAGTGGATTTATTTTATCTTTTAGTGCACCTGGTTATGATCTGTGGTTTATAGCATGGGTAGGACTAGTGCCGCTTTTTATAATTATAAACACTTCAAAGAAAATCAAAGATGTAGTTGTATATCCTTTTTTGTTTGGCTTTGCTTATAATGCTTCATATTTACACTGGTTATTTTCAGTTCACCCTTTAAATTGGATGGGTTTTAATACTCTTCAAAGTTATCTTATTTCATTTCTTGCAGTTGTTTTAGTCAGTATTTTTAATTCATTGTTTTATATTTTGTTTGCCATTTGCGTATTTGTCGTAAAAAAATTTTCTCTCATACCTTATAAAGGCAGAATACCTTTTATTCTGATAGTAACTTTCTTATGGCTTATTATATTCAATAAATTTTCTGCGTGTAGGTTTTTATATGGATTTCCCTGGACACTCATAGAATATAGCCAGTACAAAAATTTATATCTAATTCAGATTGTAGAATATTTTGGCAGTGCTTTAATAAGCTTTTTAATTGTTTTTTTTAACTTGGTTCTGACAGATTTTCTGATCTGGTTGTTTAATATTGAAAAAATCAGCAATCGCTATATATCAAGGAATCCGGGAGAATTCAGTTCTATCCTTATTAGTTTTTCCTTTATAGTAACATTAATATTTTTAAGCACCGCTTCAGGTTTGTATCTGTTCTGGAAAAACCAGCAGCTTTTCTCTGGAAAATCTCAAACAATCTGTGTCTTACAGGGAAATCTTCCTATTAAAGCTACACGTGGAATAAAACTGGATATAAATCTGGCAAGGAAAACTTATGAAAAGTTAATTAATAATAATGATGAGATTTTGTTTGTCGCACCTGAGGGTGCCCTGCCAACTAATTTCACTCATGATCAAATTATCAGAAAATGGTTTAAAGATTTAACATTTAAAAAACAGTCAGATTTAATTTTTGGCAGCTACTGTAAAAATCATGAAAAATACTCGAATTGTGCAGTTCATTTCAATGGTGCCAGAAATGATTTTTCATACTATGAAAAGGAAAGACTGGTGCCATTTGGTGAATTTGTACCGCTGTCATCTGTTTTGCCTGAATTTTTAAAAAAATTAGCATCATTTTCTATCGGTGAAGGTTTTTATGAAGGGAAGCAGAATATTCCATTTAACACTTCATTGGGCAAGGTTGGAATAACAATTTGTTTTGAGTTAATTTTTCCTTCGATTATTAGAAAGCAGGTGCTACAGGGAGCAGAATTATTAATTAATCTCTCTGATTTAAGCTGGTTTTCTAATTATCGTATACAGCAACACTTTCTTGGATTTGCAGTATTCAGAGCAGTTGAAAACAGAAGGCCTGTCATTATATCTTCAAATAATGGAACTTCTGTTTTTATTGATCAAAGCGGTAAAATAAAAAATCAGTCCATTCCTAATACCCGGGGGACGTTAATTGACTGGGTAAATCCAAATAATAAGATAACTTTTTATAGTAAGTATGGATGGTAGGAGAACAGAACTGACGAAGAGCTGGGTATAAAATACAATATATGATTAAACGATTAATAATTCCAGCTTTAATTTGTGTTTTACTTTTATCGTCGATAATTTCTGCAAATGCTCAGGAAGGCTTTGTAAAGTTTGTCGGAAAACTAAACTTAAAAGTTTTTCTGGAAGTTGCCCTGACTGATGCAGAAAAAGAAAAAGGCTTAATGAACAGACCAGGCCTTGCTGAAAACCGCGGAATGGTTTTTGTTTTCAGGCCAAGAAAACAGACAACTTTCTGGATGAAAGATACTTTAATTCCTCTGGATATGATTTTTATTAATAAGGGAAAAATTGTAAAAATTATAAAAAATGCTATGCCTAACCAGACTAATATTCTTTATTCTTCCGACTCTTCGGTAACTGAAGTAATTGAAGTAAATGGCGGATTTGCTGATAAACACCTGATTAAAGCTGGTGGCAGAGTAATTTTCAAAAATATTCCTCAGATTGATTATTCTGTACACAATGCGAAATAACTATTACAAATGCAAAAGTTAGTAACTTCTGAACAAATACGTAAACTTGAATCCTGGTGGATAAAGCAGATAAGCCCGCAAGGGTCTCTGACGCTTATGGAAAAAGCAGGTTCTTCACTCTCAGAAATAGCAAAAGAATACAAGGAACCATATTTAATTATTTGTGGAAAAGGAAATAATGGCGGAGATGGAATTGTCGCAGCAAGATATTTGCATGCCAGCGGAAAAAAAGTTTTTTTAGCTTTAACTTCAGATGAAACTCTTCTCTCTCATGATGCAAAAATAAATCTGGAACTTATAAAAAGCAAAGTTCAATATTTTAAAATTGAAAACGAAAAAGATAATAATTTCGTAAAAATGCTGTCTGAGTCAAATACAGTTGTTGACTGTATTTTAGGAACAGGAATAACAGGGAAACTTTCTTTATTATTTGAGTGGTTAATTAAGGCTGTAAATGCTTCACATAAACCAGTTATAGCATGTGATATTCCTACAGGTGTAAACCCGGACAATGGAAATGTCTGTGATGTTGTATTAAGAGCAGAAACGACTGTAACATTCGGGTATCAGAAAATCGGCTTATTAATTTATCCTGGCAGGAAATACAGCGGGAAAATAATCACAGTTGATATAGGACTTCCTGATATTGAAACAAATTTATTTTTGCTGGATGATGATTTTCTGGTGAGAAATTTTCCGCTCAGGGATAATGCGAGTAACAAAGGAACTTTTGGCAGAACATTATTAGTCTGCGGCAGTAAAAAATATCCCGGCGCTGCACTTTTAGCCAGCAGGGCTGCTTCTTCCATAGGCTCTGGTCTGACTGTGCTTGCCAGTAAGCCGGAAGTGTTTAACAAAATTGCAGCAGTAACACCTGAGATAATTAATGTAGAGTTTAATTTGAAAACAATTTTAGAAGAAAGTTTACAATCAAGTGTAATCGTTATTGGGCCGGGGCTGACCACTGAAAATGATATTAAGGAAACTGTAGAGGCTTTAATTTTACAGGTATCAGTTCCAATTGTACTGGATGCAGATGGCATTAATGTTTTAGCAGGACATAAAGAACTGATAAAAAAAGTAAAAAAAGAAATTATTTTAACTCCGCACCCGAAAGAATTTTCCAGACTCTTAGGAATTAGTCTGGATGAAGTTTTAAGTAATAAAATTGAACTTGTAAGATCAAATGCAAAAGAGTTAAACTGTACAATTGTTTTAAAAGGTCCGGCTACAATTATCGGTACAAAGGATGGAAATATTTATGTGTCGCCTTTTAGTAATTCTGCATTAGCAAAAGGCGGAACCGGTGATGTGCTGGCTGGCTTTATTGGTGGACTAATTTCTCAGGGATTAAAACCCAATTTAGCTGCATGTGCAGGTGTTTACATTCATGGCAAAACAGCAGAATTAATTACAAAAGATAAAACAGTATTTTCTTTATTACCTCAGGATTTGGTCAGCTATTTGCCACAAGCAATTAAGACATTTGTTTGCTAAAATAAACCTGATGACAATAAGAGAATTTAAAGAAGAAAAAATAAGTTCACAAAAAATCCATGAAGGAAAAGTTTTAACTTATACAATAGATAAAATTCGTTTGCCCAGTGGCAGAGAATCCATTCGTGAAGTAGTGCTTCATAATGGCGGAGTAACAATTGTAGCTCAGCCGGAACTATCAAAAATAATTTTAGTAAAACAGTTCAGATACGCAATTGGAAAAGTGTTCTGGGAGCTTCCTGCAGGCACACTGCGCAAAAATGAAAATCCCATCCTTGCTGCAAAAAGGGAATTAAAAGAAGAAACCGGTTACATAGCAAAAAGCCTTGAACCAATGGGAATTGTCTATCCTTTGCCCGGGTATAGTTCAGAGGTTTTATATTTCTTTCGTGCAGTTGATTTAATAGATGATGAACCGGAACCTGATCCTGACGAGAACATTGAAATAAAAATTTTTGATTTAAAACAAGCCTGGCAAATGATTAAAGATGGCGAGATTAGAGATGCCAAAACTATTAGTGGCGTTAGTCTTGTAATGTTTTAGGTCAGACAGATACTCTATGAGAAATTGAAATTACTTCTGACAGGTTGCTAACCAAATAATCTGGTTTTATCATTTCTAGTTGCTCTTTCGATCTGATTCCCCGTGAAATAGCAATTACTTTTCCATACTTTGCCAATCGCCCTGCATGAATATCTGTCTCAGTATCTCCGATTATCCAGGTATTTTCCGGAGATAAATCCAGTTTATTCATAGCACTTATTAATAAAACCTGTTTTTCCTGAATGTCATTTGTAATCTTATGATCATCATTTATACCTAAAAAGTATTCACGATCAAGATATTTATCTAACTTAAACTGTTTTATAGCATGATAAAGCTGTTTTTTCCTTCTAAGAGTTACTATAAAAAAAATGATTTTTTTAGATTTTAAATACTCAAATGTTTTACAGACATCATCAAATAATTTATCCTGCTCTAAAAATTCATTTTTAAATGACAGCTCTTTTCTGTCTCCGGCGGAATTTTTCGAATCGTGAACACCTAATCCGCTCATTAGACTTATTTCAAAATCAGTAATTCTACTTTGTTTTAGCTTCCAGAACTCTTCTTTTGTTAAAATTTGAGTTTTGTTTATAGCAGTATCTTTTAAACTTTCCAGATATGCACGATAATATCTGTCAGATACATCTATGATTGGTCCGTCAAAGTCAAAACATAAGTTCATTTTTTTTATAAAGCTCGAGACAAGCTTGAGCTTTCCTTGGTCGATTTATTCCGTTAGATCGGATTTAGTGGATAAACCACATAAATCCTATAATTGTAAGTCCATTTTAATTTCATTTTGCTTTTTATATCTACTATTTAACCATGCGCCAGCTCATGCAGAAAACAAAAATACAACCAATATACTAATATCCGAAATTCATGCAAAAATAAAACAATATCCAGGTCTTACCTGCGGAGTTTGTATAAAACCATCATGGTTTAAAAATCCAATAAATATAAACAGTGATTATATTTTTCCTGCTGCAAGTCTAATCAAAATTCCTATTGCAGTTATTTTGCTTATTAAAATTGATAAAAAAGAAATATCCTGGGATAGAATTCTTACATTAAAGCATTATCACTATGCTCAGGGAGCCGGATATCTTAGAACAAAAAAAACCGGTACGAAGATCAAACTGAGAGAAGCTTTTAGATTAATGCTTACAATCAGTGATAACACTGCTGCAAATATGATTATTGATCTTTTGGGCGGCGTAAGCTCTATAAATAAACAAATTGCAGTATTTGGCTTAAAAAATACAAAACTTGTTACTTTACTTGGAGACTTTAAAGGTGCAAATAAAACATCTCCCGGTGATCTGGCAATTCTTCTTGAAAAATCACTTGAAGGAAATCTCTTAAGTAAAAGCTCAAAAAGAATTTTAAAGAATACACTGATGGATGTGGAAAATAAATCTCTTATTAAAAAAGGGCTTGGGAAATATACCAGATTTGCTCATAAGACAGGAACAATTGGAATTTGCGTGGGTGATGCAGGAATTATTTATTTACCTTTTGGAAAAAGAATTACTATTTCAATAGTAGTTAAAAGACCGTTTAACAGTCTAAATGGACAAAAGTTTATCAGGGAAATAAGCAGACTGGTTTATGAGAACTTAAGATAAATATCTGATATATTTAGTATTGAAAGTCTATGAAAACAGTTCAATCAAAAGTTCAACCTTTAGTCTGGAAGAGCAGTTATTTATTAATTTTAGATCAAAGGCTTTTACCGCATGAAAAAAAATATTTAAAACTTACAGACTACAAACAAGTCATAAAAGCAATCAAAGATATGGCTTTGCGCGGAGCACCATTAATCGGGATTGCTGCCAGTTATGGAATGGTATTAGCAGCAATTCAGAGATCAAAACAGAATATACAGGAATTAATTCTGGAATTAAAATCTGTCGGAGAAGAATTTAAACAATCAAGGCCCACAGCGGTGAATTTAAAATGGGCCGTGGATTTAATTTTAAATGACATAAATCAAATTAATGACGCAAAAAAAATTATTGACGCCATTACCAAACGTGCTATCTGGATCCATGAAGATGATTCAATACGCTGTCAGAAAATTGGTAAACATGGTGCAAAAGTAATCAAACAAATCAATGTAGGGACACATCGCGATTTGTCTCTACTGACAATTTGTAACACTGGTGCTCTTGCAACAGGTGGTATAGGAACTGCAATCGGTGTGATTTTAACTGCGCATAAAAATTACCCGGGAATAAAAGTTTTTGTTGCTGAAACAAGACCTCGTCAGCAGGGAGCAAAGCTAACTACTTTTGAACTTATAGAAAACGGGATTGAATGTATTTTAATAACAGATGCAACCTGTGGTTATTTAATGCACAAGGGAGAAATAGATCTGGTAGTAGTAGGGGCAGACAGAGTAGCAGCAAATGGTGATACTGCAAATAAAATCGGCACCTATCAGCTGGCAGTTTTAGCAAAAGAAAATAATATTCCTTTTTATATAGCAGCACCGCTTTCTACATTTGATCGTCTGTGTAAATCCGGAGCAGATATTCCAATTGAAGAAAGACAGCCCGAAGAAATTACAAATATAAATGACAAACCAATTTGTACCAGTGGAGTAAAGGTTAGAAATCCAGCCTTTGATATAACACCTGCAAAATATATCAGCGGAATAATTACTGAAAAGGGGATTTTAAGAGGGAACTATAAGGAAGAAATAAATAAGATTTTGAATCAGGCTGTTGTTGTATGAGATTTAAAAAACATTAAGAAACAGTTAAAATCCTCTAAATCCTCTAGGTAAATTAATTGATTATGTCTTTAAATAGTGATAACTGCTACTGTCCTGCAACCATATGGGGTATACAATGTGTACGCAAGGTTAAAGAAACCTTCAAAGAAGGGCTATGTCTGTCAGGTACAAACTCTCTGTTATTTTAGTTATTGCTGCTGCATTAGCTATTTCTCCCTTTTGCAGAGCCTTTTCTGCATGTCAAACACTAGGCGAGTTTTGTGGCAATCCCCCGTCTGAGATGTTTCCAAGATGTTGCCCCTTTGACAGGGACTCAGAGGAGAATCAAATACGACTTAAGTGTAAAAATATAGAGAATGGAATTGGTTCATGTGAACCAGTTGAATATGAAGATCCAGAAGAACCAGAAGAGGAACCATAAGAAGAGCCGGATGAAGGTGATATGAGTAGCATGAGCAATATGGGTAGTAATTAGGTTAGGACTTACGCAAGAGCCACCTGAGTAATAACGGTTTACCGATTTAACAATCAAGTTTCAATAGATGCGCCCTGGCTAATAAGCCACTGTTGAAACTCTTCTAAATTTTTAACGATAAGGTGTCCTGAGGGGAGGTTACTTAAAAACCCTTTTCCACGCAATCTTTCAAAGGTTTTACTAACCACTTTATTTGGGACTTCTGCTTGTTGTGAAAGCTTATAAATATTTAACTCAGGGACTACAACTCCCTGTGGCGTAACTTTTCCTTCAGAGTAAACTTTTAAATACAGTGCTAAAGCTACCCTTGCTTCATCACTAAGATCAGCTTCTGTTTCTTGCGGTATGTCCTGTTCAATTACTTTTCTGTCTGTCATTCATTTGTCCATTTCAATACTCAGGATATTACTCATTGCAACATCCTTTGCTTATTGATCTGATTTATCCAATTCACTATACAAAACTATCAGATAATACAAGGATAGGACATGTAATTAACTTTTAATTTACGAAACCTTTATAATTTAGAAATGTAAAAACTGTAATACCTTTAAAAAATATGCCAACCTACAATGATTACGGAATTATTCTAAATAGCTACGATCTTGGCGAGTCTGACAGGATATTAAATATATACACAAAAGAAAATGGACTTGTAAGAGCTGTAGTTAAAGGTGCCAGAAAAACTTTAAGCAAATTCAGCGGCAAAGTAGATCAGCTGTCATGTTGTTATTTTCATTTTGCCAGCGGTAAAAATCTGGACACTGTTTGCGACTGCGAGCAGGTAAACAGTTTTTCTTTACTTAGATCAAATTTAATCTGCTTAACAAGTGCTGTTTTATTTCTTGAAATAGTAAGTAATTTTGCTCATGAAGATGAACATGACAGTCATCATATTTACGACTTGCTTTATGTGAGCTTAAATCGTTTGCAAATTTCACCTAATCCTGATCTGGAGTCAATAAGTTTTATTTCAAAATTTTTATCTCTTCACGGTTATAAACCACAATTTGAAACCTGTGTATCATGTGCTGCAAAAACAGATCTTAAACCAGCTCTGTCAGGCAGTTATCCTTATTCCAGTATTTTAGGCGGGATTCTTTGCAGTAATTGTTCTGGCACAATAAACAGCAAATCTGTTAATTCACAAACATTAAATATTTTGTTAAATGCCGGCAGAGACATCCCGATAGAACAGCTTTACAATAAACAATCACTAAATAATCAAAACAAAAACATAAGATCCGTCCTTGAATTACTCAGAGAGCATCTTGATGTGAGAGCAAAAAACAAGATTAAAAGTTTTGATCTGGTGTTCTCACTGTAAAAAATTAATAATCAATCCCAAAAACCCACACACTAAAAACGATATCGTTAAATAAATCACAGCATTCTTTGCCCCAAGCCATTTTTGATAAACAAGGAAACTTGTCAAATTCACTCCCGGAGAGGCAGTCATAAATGCTAAAACACTGCCGAGGCTGGCACCCTTTTCAAGGAGAGCTTTTGAGATAGGAATATCCGAGCCGCCACAAAAGTAAAACGGAAAACCAGAGACAGAAAGCAGGAAAGGACTTAAAATATTTCCAGCGCCTGCAAACTCTGCCACATAATCAGGTTTTAAAAAGAGCGAGATTGATGCAGCAATAATTATTGAAAGTAAAACCCACGGACCAAAGGAAAAAAGAAGAGAAACAAATTCAGAAATAATTTTTTTATATAGAGGCTTATCATGGCAAATGTCCATAGCAGAAATTGGATTTAAAGAATTTGGTTTAAAAAACAGGACAAATATATAAGAAACTAAAGTCCCAAATATTACAGCAAATAAAAATCTAAACAATGCAATTTTCATTCCTAACACAAGAGTTAAAATAATTGCAGTAATGCTGCTTGCATTTCCGGCTGTTAAAAAAGAAGCTGCTATTGGCCATGATGTGCCTTTCTTTTGAAGTTTACTGGCTAGCGGTATCATTCCACATGTACATAGCGGTATTAAAGCTCCGATAATACTTGCCAGAAAGACCGATATAAAGTGGTTTGAACCAAGGACCCTTTCAAAAAAGTTTTCAGGAATGATTTCAGCCAGTATTGCTGAAACAAGCAGTGCAAATAAAAATGCAGGAACTATGTCATGTGAGTAATGAAAAAAAAGTTTTATGAAGATTTCTGGCATTATATGAACTAGATTCTAACAGGGAACAGTCCTAGTTTGTAAACACTAATTGACCAATGGTTATTGCAGGGACATTTAATGATAAAATTACTTTTCTGGTTTAAAAACCAGTGCAAAGTTATAAACAAGCAAGGAGCGTTAAAAAAACATGCCGCGTCAGATACCATTATCGGAATACAGGAATATGGGAATTGCTGCACATATTGATGCAGGAAAAACTACTACTACAGAAAGAGTTCTTTTTTATTCAGGATTAATTCATAAAATGGGTGAAGTCCATGATGGAACTACCATTACTGATTTTATGGAACAGGAAAAAGAACGTGGAATTACCATTACTGCTGCTGCTATTTCTACAAAATGGAAAAATAAATTTATTAACTTAATTGATACACCGGGACATGTGGATTTTACTGTAGAAGTAGAACGTTCCATGAGAGTATTGGATGGTGTCGTTATTGTTTTATGCGGTGTCGGCGGGGTTCAGCCTCAGACAAAAACTGTCTGGAGACAGGCAAACAGATATAAAGTCCCAAGAATTATTTTTGTAAACAAAATGGACAGAGTAGGAGCAGATTTTTACAAAGTTTTAAGTCAGGTAAGAGATGATATGAGGGTAAATGCACATCCTATCCAGCTGCCAATCGGTGCGGAAGAGAATCTGAAAGGTGTGATTGATTTGATTGAAATGAAAGCATATTATTATGCTGAAGATGATCCCATGGGTAAGAAAATTCAGATAGCAGATGTACCTGCTGACATGATGGATAAAGCAAAACAATACAGGGAAAAACTTGTAGAAGCAATTATAGAAACAAATGATGACTTAATGCACAGATATTTTGAAGGGAAGGAAATTTCCATACCGGAACTTAAAAAAGCTCTTCATGATGCTACCTGTAAATTAAAAATAGTTCCGTTTACAGGCGGTTCAGCATTTAAAAATAAAGGTGTTCAGTTACTCCTTGATGCAGTGGTGGATTATCTGCCGGCGCCTGATGAAGTAGAGTCTATAAAAGGTTTTCTGCGAAGTGGTGAAAATACAGAGCGAAGAGCTGATGACAATGAACCTTTTAGTGCGCTTGCATTTAAAATTATGACTGATCCGTTTGTCGGTCGCCTGACATTCTTACGTATTTACAGCGGACACCTAAAAGCAGGCAGCTATGTTTACAATGCCACTAAGGACAGAAAAGAAAGAATCAGCCGTCTTGTAAAACTTCAGGCAGATGAAAGAAAAGAAATTGATGAGGTGTATGCAGGAGATATTTGTGCTGTGGTTGGTTTAAAGGATACCAGCACAGGAGATACTCTCTGCGATGAAGATCATCCGATTATTCTGGAATCCATGCACTTTCCTGATCCTGTTATTTCTGTAGCCATTGAACCAAAAACAAAAGCAGATCAGGAAAAAATCGGAATCTCACTTCAGAAACTTGCAGAAGAAGATCCTACATTTAAAGTACATGTAGATCATGAAACCGGACAGACCATAATCTCAGGAATGGGAGAGCTTCACCTTGAGATTCTTGTAGACAGGCTTTTAAGGGAGTTTAAAGTAGAAGCAAATGTAGGCAGACCTCAGGTAGCTTATCGTGAAACTATAAAAGGTAAAGTAACCCAGGAAGGGAAATACATCAGACAATCCGGTGGTCGCGGTCAGTACGGTCACTGTGTAATTGATCTGGAGCCTTTGCCGCCTGCCAGCGGTTTTGAATTTGTAAATAAAATTGTTGGTGGTATTATTCCAAAAGAATACATACCGGCTATTGAAAAGGGTATTAAAGAAGCTATGGTTGGCGGTGTTCTGGCAGGCTATCCGATAATTGATATGAAGGTTACATTACATGACGGCAGTTTCCACGAAGTGGACTCATCTGACATGGCATTTCAGATAGCCGGCTCTATGGCGCTGAAGGAAGGCTTTATGAAAGCAAAACCAATACTTCTTGAACCCATCATGGGTATTGAGGTTGAGGTACCGGAATTATACATGGGAGATGTAATCGGAGATATGTCGAGCAGACGCGGCCGCATAGAAGGAATGGTTACTGAACATGGCATTTCAAAAGTCCACGGCAAAGTACCACTGTCTGAAATGTTTGGTTATGCTACAGACATAAGAAACAGAACCAAAGGCCAGGGCACATTTACCATGGAGTTTGCATGTTATGAAGAAGTCCCTGCAGCAGTAGCAGAGCCTATTATTACTGGCAGGAAAAAATAAGCAGAAGGTTTTTCTATTAAAAATCTGAAGGGCATGATTTTTTATTTAATTCAAATTTTAACGGGTTATTGATTGTATATTCACGAATGGCATTTAAATGTTTTTCATTTCGGATAATGGATTCATAAAAACGGGATTGCCATGCAAAATTGGTGAAACCATTTTTGTTACACCAACGTTTTATCGCGGATTTGAACTGGTTAATTATCATTGACAATGATTGTGAAACGGGTTTCGAAAATTTATTGTACGTTCGTACCCGTGTTTGTAGAGACATGCCATGGCATGCCTCTACGGGAAATAAATCGTCAATAAATATCAATCCATGCAAATGATCCGGCATTATTACAAATTCATCCAATTGTACATTTGGATAATGTTTTGGAATTTCCATCCAAAATTTTTCAACGGTTTGTCCAATATTCGACAATAACATTTTCCCGTTTGTAATTTCCCCCAAGAAACATTCACGATCCTTTGTACAAATGGTTACGTAATAGGCCCCACATGATGAATAATCCCAATGTTTTAATCGTATTGATTTGATTCTATATTTGTTTTTGAATAATTGGTTTTCCATCCCCAATTATTATGAACAATGATGGTTAAATTTCATGTAACCAGGAGTTACATATGATACCCAGGGTTACAAAGAATAAAAAAACCGCTTGACAAAACAGGTAGTCATAAGCGTTAGAAAAAGAAAAAAATATTTTATTGTGAAAAGATGATGAACTAACATGTGCTAATTTATATACACTGACAACCCTCGTTACCAAGGCTGTTAGTAGTCTGCCAAGTTCCTATCCTCTCACCAGTACCAGCATTTGTACAAGGTTTGTTGTTACAAGTATCACTACAAACTAACCCTGCCCCGTTCTGACGACAAGAGTTAGGATAAGCACAAATACATTGTGCATTATCAGGAGTCGGACGTGTTCCATCATTCGGGTAACCCAAAAGACATTGAAAACCACCAGAGAAAATTCCACCATTTGAAACACAGTAAGGATTTCCTCCGAAACATAAAAACCGACCTGATATCTCTTTTTTACAATTCTCTGAGCTACAAACAGGTCGCGGCGCTGCTTGCTCAGCATCCAAAGAGATTGATGTAAACTGCTCACTGCTACTATCGTCTTCTGGAGACATTCCACATGTTACATCTGGATTAATAGGGCATAGATCAGCAGCATTTACAATACCATCATTGTCCTGATCCTCGTTGCTTTGATCAACACCTATACAATTACCATTAGAACAAACATCGTCTGTAGTACATTCATTATCATCATTACAGCTTGCTGTGTTATTAGTATGTATACAACCAATTAATGGATCATAATTATCATCAGTACAAGTATTATTATCATCACATAACTCATTCGCTGGTTCATCAGCTGAAACAGATTTATCTATAGCAGTTGCTGCTAGAGTACCTTTACAAGTATCTAAAGCTGCTTGTGCTGCATCTACAGCTGCTTGTTGATTTATACAAGTAACAGTCTTAGATACTGGTTCAACAGCTGAAACAGGTTCATCTGTAGCAGCAAAAGATTCACTCCCCCCCCCGAATATTACAGCAAAAATGGCCAGCATGAAAATCAAACTTATAATTTTTCTCATTTCTTTCTTTCTCCCGTTTAACAGTTAACGCTGTAGAATTTATTCCATAAGAGATATATTTTGAAGCTACATTGTTTGCTGTGGATTGTGTTTGATTTTTGGGGATAGCCCTGAAAGATGAGAGCCGATATCTCTCCCCGTGTTTTTGCTATAATTTTTCTATGCCGGTAGAAATAAAAGGGCAATATGAAGGA
>Ga0209343_10000250_pt1 | contig 73962 bp, 73 predicted proteins | sample RifCSPlowO2_02_FD_184026 | JGI IMG/M metagenome (GOLD analysis project Ga0209343, IMG submission 184026) | Groundwater microbial communities from Rifle, Colorado - Rifle CSP2_plank lowO2_0.2 (SPAdes) (version 2) | ecosystem: Environmental > Aquatic > Deep subsurface > Groundwater | place...
TATTATTTCATTAAATGACGAACGGTTTCCAAAACGCAATAAATTCTCTCGTATTCTGTCAAAAACAACTATAGTATCATTAACAGAATATCCTAAAATAGTCAACGATGCCGCAACAATCGACACGCCCACTTCTCCTCCCTTAAAATACAAATAAACAGAAAAAATTCCAAGCGCAATAATTACATCGTGAAAAGATGTTATGACGGCAATCAATCCATAACGCCAAGATTTTATTGGAAAAGAAACTTTTCGAAAAGCAAAAGCAACATAAGCAATAATCATAATTAAAACCAACGCGGTTGCTTTGACGGTTTTGTTTATGGTCTCTTTCCCGATAACAGGTCCTACGCTGTCAAATCTTTGCTCCTCAACGAGCGAGTTAGAAACTACTTCCAGCTTCTGGATTATTATTTGGTGCACTTGTTCATCTACTGCTTTAAAGCGCAACAACAAAGTGCTATCTTCACCTTTTTGTATGCTTATTGGGCCTAACTCAACTTCTTTCAACTCTTGTTCTATTTGATCTCTGGAGAGTACTTGGCTGTTTCCCTGCGAATCAGGTAAAAATTGAAGCTCCATTAAACTCCCACCTTTGAAATCAATCCCCAGAGGCAAACCAAAAACAACAAGAGCAATAATACTTATTATAAAAAATGTTGTTGAAATTATATAAAAAATTTTTTGCATTATAAATTACCAGTTACTTTTTTTTCTGCTCCATATAACTTTCCACGTTCCTAACTTTCCCCCAGCAATTGACTTCATTAACACCCTAGTAACTACCATGCCAGAAAATAAAGAAACCAAAATTCCGATACCCAACGTTAAAGCAAACCCTTGTATAAAACTGGTAGAAAATAAAAATAATATTAAAGCTGTAAAAAAGGTAGATACATTGCCGTCCCTAACTGACGGCCATGCGCGGGAAAATGCTTTATCTATAGAACGAGTTATGTTTGCAACATCTTCGTTCATTTCTTCTCTCAATCTTTCAAATACAAGCACGTTTGCGTCCACCGCTATACCTATAGACAAAATTAACCCTGCGATTCCAGCAAGCGTCAAGGTAATTGGAATAAATTTAATAAGTAACAATAAAAATGCTAAATATACTCCAAGAGATAAAACTGCCACAAAACCGCTAAAGCGATATATAACAATTAAAAATGTTAGAATTACAATTACTCCCACGATTCCCGCAAACAAACTGTCATTAAGCGATTTTTCTCCCAGAGAAGCTCCGACCCTTTGTTGACTTACAAGCGCAATGGGTACAGGTAATGCCCCTGAATTTAAATTGCTTGTTAGATTTTTTGCTTCTCCCAGTGTAAAATTACCCGTAACTACCGCACTACCTCCAGTTATTTTTTCATTTACTCGAGGAACAGATACCGGTACCTGATCTAGATATATAGCTACCATGCCGCCGATATTTCTTTCTGTGATATCTGCAAACAACTTACCGCCCTCATCGTTAAATTGTAATGATACTTGAATTTCTCCTGTCTGGGGATGACTTACCACATCTGCTCTTTCCAAATACCTTCCCGTAAGTTGAGTTGACTGAAAACAAGGGTCCTCGCCAGAAGCACTTGTAACAGCCAACACATTACTTACCGGTTGCGTACTGCAAAAAGAGCTAATGTCGGGCTCACCAAGATCCGGAATTGTTTTTTTAATTATTCGCGCTTGATCTTGTATTGGACGTGGCTCTTTAAACTCTAAATATGGCGTTTGCCCAATCCTTTCTATGGCAAGTGCTGGGTCGGATATACCTGCAAGCTCTACTATCAACTTGGATGCTGTAGCGCCTTCTTGGATTTGCACAACCGGTTCGCTTACACCTAAAAAGTTTACCCTGCGTTCTATGGCATCGCGAAGCGCAGATAGAGCGTTTCCTCTGTCGTCTTGTTTAATTTGGGATAAATCTGCCTCATAAACTAAATGAACCCCTCCTTGTAAATCAAGTCCTAATGAATAATCTTTCTGCGCAAACTTAGGAAGGTTTAACCAAGATACTTTTTTACTTGTCCAATCTGAAAATTGATTCCAAAAATCAGGGTAATCTAAATTAGCCGCAAAAAATGCGGCTAATAAAATAAGTACCGTTATTAAAATAATTTTTGTTCGTTGTGTTGTTTTAAATTTTCTGAGTCTCAACTTTAACATCGATGGTTATAATACATCAAAAGTTATTTTTTTGTCAATAAAAAATAATTAATCTTATTTTCAAATATTAAAACATTTATCTATGTGTTTTGTTTAGTTTTATTTTTTATGTGCGCTATATCAACGATCGTTGATATAGCGCACATAATCAATTATCAAAAAAACCGCCGAAACGGTTGCAAAACTTACAATAAATAAACTGCATGAAAATCTGATAGGACACGCCCCGCGCGAAGCTCTTAACGAGCCGCGCGCGTATGGGGCGTGTCCAGAAAAGTGGGGCCGAGTACTAGTTATCTGCGCGTGCTCACGGCCCGTTGTTTTGCACGCGCTTTGCAAATAGGATTTCTCTTCTCCTATCTGCGGACGAAGGGGGCGGTGCGAGAAGCGGGAGATGTGTTACACCAGAGCTCCTCTTGTCTATACGAGCGTCCCGGCCGCAAAGCGGGGACGGCGGACTTCTCACACCGCTGTATCAATTACCATTCGTTAGTACTGATTTACATTCGTGGATTTGAAATACTAGATAGTAATTGATATAGCGGTGTGATGATTTTTTAAAGAGGTGCCGATTTTTTTCTACCCAGAAAATCGGCAAAAACTGAGAGTGAGGTGGATATGCCCACTTTGCTATCCTAATTGGAGTCGGTTATCCATGCCGACCCCAATACATTTTGCTACCAAAATATATTGGGGTTGGCGCGAGTTTTATATAAAACTCACTCTTTAACTTTACCTTTACAAATTATAACAAATCATAAAAATTTTGTCAAGGAAATCTGATAGGACACGCCCCGCGCGAAGCTCTTAACGAGCCGCGCGCGTATGGGGCGTGTCACATGGAGCGCCTGCAGAACCTTGCGAGGTTCAGCACCCACCCTTAGCGGGAACCGTGCCTGCAGGCGCATGGTGGGAGTGTCGGGAATTGAACCCGATTGCAACGGCGGACGTACCGGATCGTTGAAAGACTTACCCACCCCCTCACTAACTACTTATGAAAAAATAATCAGTGAGGGAGCGACGAAAAAATAATTTTAATAGTCTTACTATTTGTATGGGTCAGCGATACGGGGGGTGGATTTTGGAACGACTTTGACGAACCTTATCCTTTCAGACCACCCTCCGTACCGCTGGGGAAACCTCGACGCGCCACGCTTAAGTCATGCGCACCTAGCGAAATAACGAGAAGGTCTCGCCACCCCACCCCAGGAAACGGTTGTAGCCGCTCCCAAAGCAAGGATATTTCGCCTCAGGGGCTCTAGCCATGCCCCGAGGATCTCCCGACTAGATAAACTAAATTGTAATTTATACAATTCACTTTATCTATCAGGAACCTCAATATTACATATTATATCATTTTGATGGTAAAAAGTCAATACTTTAAAACTTATAGGTTCTTCAAGAATTTCCAAATCTCCACCATTGCAAGAGTGTCCATCTTACAGTACTCCACAAGATCTTTAAATATTTTATCTTTATCAACCCCGTTCTTTTCTCTTATGGTTGTATCTATCCATAATCTCTGCGCCGAAGCACCCTCTTGTATTTCTAAATTTTTATAACTTAAATTAGGAACCACTACGGGCATTACGGCTTTTATGGACGCGCTTCCAAAAAAATCTTTATCTACAAACCATGCTCTACTAAACGGCTCCATAAGATCTGCGGTCCTACTGTTTATATCTTCAAGAAATTGTGCGAACTCTGGAAACATTTCGGCCATCTCTTTGTTGCGCCCAACCTCAAAGGACTTATACCAAACCAGCACGTTGCCTGTTATGGCCATATTATCCTTAAGTTTAGTTAGCAAATTATAAATAGGGTTATCAGCATTTTTATGTAAATATTCATTGTGCTTTGGTTCTGCATCTGGGGTTTCAACTGTATACAAAGAATATTGAAAGGGTATTTGTTGATACGGCTTGGTTCCATCGTACAGAGGGACAACCCCCATTGCTGTTTCATAATCCAAAAAATGAAGAGGGTAAGTTAAACTGTCCAAAAATTCTTTTATTTTTTCTTTTACAACAATTCTCTCGTTTCTTTTTGTTGCCTCAACCTGCGCCTGTTGTTTTATTGTAAGTTTAAAATCGTCCGGAATATCTTTAATAAATTCTACATTCATATCTTCCAAATCCCCTATTCTGTTATTACCGGGGGAAATTAGATTATAAATACTGTACGGACGAACTTCCTGCAATTCTTTGTAAATTTCCAGCCATTCATTAAGCGAACCCATTTGCGCATGCCTTGGAGACGGATCTGGCATTTCGGGCGATTTTATAATTTCTAAAGCTCGGCTTATATTGTATTTTGTTTTTTCCATTTCTTCACGCACATTACCTGTAACATCCGACTCCAAAGAAAGTTCTATCGGGTCTATTTCGCCTTTCCTCACATATTGATTGTTAACATTAATAACCGATATTTTGCGTACTTTAAATCCCGCGTTTTCAAGAACAACAGTTTGAAACGCCAAGTCGGGTATATGTTCGGGTTTCACTTTTGTGCTGGATTTTACTTCATACAAGTCAAAAGTATCATCATCTACCCTATCTAAAATATCACAAATACAGGTTAGCTCCTCGCCACCAAACTCCGCCTGCCTCGCCGAGTCAAGGCGGGCCTCAAACCTCGCTTGAAACAAAGTTTCGGCACCATCTGCCAATGCCTTTTTTGTCCTCTCCGGCATTGTTCCATATTCGCTAAAATCCTTAAAACCTATTTCGGTTACCTTTGGGAACCTTTTTAGAGCGTACTGTTCAAACTCAAAACCGGCATCAAAAAGCGCCTGTAGGTTATCGTCGGGTTTAGGTAATTTTTTTGGGTCGTGTTTCTTAAGCCACAGCCACGCTGGATGTTTAAGAAACATCATAAATTCGGATTTAGATAATTGCATGCTATTATTTTTAGTTTACGCTTTCAATATTATACTACATTTTAGACTTTCGATCTCTTATATACTAGTTAGATGTTAGTATAATCCCGCAAGTATATCGTCTTTACTTGCCTTTCCACGGGCTTTCATCACAGTGCGTCCGTATGCCTGAAGCAAAAATGCCACACTTCCCCATTCCTTCTTTGGGAAAAGCGCCATCAAGCCCTGTTCAATTTTGTCAGGGTTTTTTTCTTTAGTTAGTCCCAAATTACGTGATACACGGATTACGTGCGTATCTACGGCAATCCCCTGCACAACTGCATACACTTCGTGCAAAACTATGTTTGCGGTTTTTCTTGCAACTCCCGAAAGTTTTACCATTTCATCTATGCTACGGGGCAACTTACCGTTATAATCATCGCGAATCTTTTTAGCGCTTGATATGATAAAACGCGCTTTATTTTTATAAAAATTTACACGCGCAACTTCGCGTGTAAATGTATGCAGATTGGCGTTTGCGAAGTCATCAACGGTTTTATATTTTTTAAACAACTCTTGGGTTAACTTATTTACCTGTTCGTCTGTGGCTTGCGCTGATAAAATTACTGCAACCAAGAGCTGTATCGAGGTTTTATAATTTAAAACGATACCCGCCTTAGGGTATGCTTTTTTTAGTTTGCGTAATATCTTCATCGCGCGTGTTTGTTTTTGTACTAAAGTTTCTTGCATATCTCTAAAAACTCTCTCCATGATCTTACAATTGGATATTTGCTTTTTATATCCACGCCATGGGGGTAAAAATGAAATCTATACTTAACGAACGGCATTTTATCTAATACGCTTTCTTTATCATCTATATACACATTAATTTTTAGTTTTTTTGCTAACTCATCTTTTTCTACATCTTCTAAAACAAAAAAAACATCTTCTACTTTTATCGGCGGTATCACATACTTACGCATCCACTCAATAGCATACTTGGGTCCATTGTCGTACACTCCTCTCCTACTTATAATTTTAATCGGATTAAAAATTTCGGTTAATTCTTCTAAAACCTCTTTTGCAAAATCTGTAATGGGTGAACTTAGGGTTAACTCTCCGTAAATGCTTTTTTGGATTTCCTTAGCTGTGTCCTTTGGGATAATGCTTTTCATGATATCCGAATAGGTTTCAAATGGTCGTAAATCGTAATTATATTTTTTAGCAAGTTTGATCTTTTGGAAACTATGATCTATTATCGTTCCGTCAAAATCCGAACCTATATTTAGTTTTGTTTTTTTTGACGACATAAGTATAAAAGCGCCCCGTGGCGCTTACTATTAAACTGGCGAATGCGGCTTTCGAGTTCCTTGAGACCCAAAACTACTCAAATTTCTATGCAAATCTTTTTCGTTCTCCTTTGTATCGTTTAAACCTTTTCTGCGATAGCGTTTTAAAATAGGTACTCTTTCTGTAATCTCTACAGAGTTCCAACTATCCGACAATGGCGTACAAGGATATGGCACGCTAACATTGTCTATAAAAAGCATGGGGATCGACATTCTTCTGTGGCGAGCAATAAAACTTCTGTGTTCTCCATCTAAAATCATCCACGCTCCAAAATCTGTATATTCAACAATTGGAGGAATCATCCGCGTAACGTGGCCATATTCGTCTTCATATTCTACCAGGGTGTCAATGTTTTCAAAACCGCCCACCCGCAATAACAATTCATCTAAAAGTAGTCCCAAAAAACCCAATTCCCACCGTAAAACATATAAAGCACTTGGTTCGTAATCATCTGGTCTTGCTAATCTTATTTCAAAATTTGCGTTCTCATAAGGCTTAAGGTGCCTATTGTTACCCATACACCTTACTTCGCGTAGTTGCCGAAATAAATCTTCTTGACTAAATCGCTTCACTCTTTTTAGGTACATTTCTCCCTCCTTCCCTCTCTAGTGGGAGTATCATTCTATCATGTATAAATATGTACAAGTAGCAGTGGCCTGTGGACAATATTTTTAAAAATCCAGATACATCTTCCATTTTTCAAAGACTTCTTTCGTGGCCACCACATCTGCCATGCAGTAGCGAGCAATCTCTTTATATCTTTTATCTTCAAACGCATGTGGCACTTCTTTTCCGTCCATACCACTCTTTGGGGTATCTATCCCAAAAGCTTGCGCCACAAAGTGAAGTTTTGGATTCTTGCTCCACATAGCTCCATAGAAATTAAACATGTCTACCAAATCATAATGCTTTGCGTCTCTTTGATATTGCAAATATCTATTTTCTAATAAATTGCGTGCTGGACGAATTCCATTTACCGCAGAGCGTATCATTAAATACGGCACATCAAATCCCCTGCCACCAAAAGTTACAAAGTTATTGTAGTGACGGCTTATCTCCCAAAACTTCTCTAAAATGTCCTTCTCTGTACCCACTCTGTACTTTATATTATCTTCTTCCCAGTCTTCTATTTTTTCTTCAGGCGCTTGAAAATACACAGCTCCTTTACTGTCTTGATCAAGTACTCCAATTGCTACAATCTCTCCCATAAAAGGCGAAAACGGAAGGCCGTCTTTTACTTCTTCCATGGCTTTATCAAAATCCTCCTCGGTTTCTGATTTTTGTTTTGCCCATTGTTTAAAAATCTTGCGAGATGCTTCATCAAACTCATCCCAGGGTTTGCCAATTGTTTCTATATCAAATGCTAAAAAATTCATGATTTAGCTTATTAGGTAGTTAGCTATTTAGCTTGTTAATTTATAATTCTTTTTTTAGTGCAATTAACTCCTCACCCTCCTTTCCTTTATAACGTTTAAATTCTTCATAACCTAAACGTTTATCCAACCTTATAGCACCTTCGTTGATCAATTCAACAGATACTGTCATAAACTTAAATCCTCGTTTTTTTGCTTCTTTTTCACGCGCGTTAATTAACGTTGTGCCGATACCTTTATTTCTATAATCTGGGTGTACTCTTCCATGGTGCAGATGAGCTATATTTTTGCCATCAGCCATGCCATCTTTTGTTTTAAAAACTACCTGACCAGCACCAACTATTTTATTATCTAGTTGTGCACCGAAAACAACTCTATTTCCTTTATGTGCTTCCTCTAGATCTTTTTTAACATCTATTTTTATTTTTTCTAAACCTTCATCGCTAGCTTCCGGGTAAAGCCACAATATTTCTTCAATATTTTTTAATTTGACAATCTTTATGTTCATTAAAACTTATTACGCAAATACGAAGAAAAATATTTTCCATATTTTTTTTGCAATTTTTTATTTTGCCAGTCTTGACCAGTTATTACCTTGCGACATCCTTTTTGGTTGCACAGGCACTTCATATTAAATTTGGGGTAATTTATGTGCATAACATAATCAGTTGCTAGTTCCTCACCTTTTTTAATGTCACGCATAGCAACTACTATTATATTACCCATGAAACCAATGTTTGGACTGCAAGAATGATTAACCGACATCATTATATCTTCTATTTCTTTGCTGTTAAGCGGCCCTAAGAAAAAATCATCCGCGATTTGAAGTGTGGCTTCGCCCGTTTTACTGCTAAACCCACCACGCTTATCAAATTCTTGTCTTTCTATAATATGCCCCGCCTTTATACCAACAATCTCATCTTTTTTAATTCCCTCTTTAGCGAACAACCCCCAACCACTGTTGTCAATTTTGCTTTTTCTCTTTTCTGTTTTATGCGATAAATATGATTTCATTTTTGGTTTTATCTGCTTAAGTATACAATTTGTCAATGTATTCCAACAATTCTTCTGATTCTTTGTTTGGTACTTCTTCTGTGGTTATTTTTTATTTTTACCTAGGAGCTGTGAAAACCTTTACGCTCCTTAACAAGGAGGCAACATAAGCAAATTGGTCAAAATAAGGCATTAAATCTTCAAGAGAGCTTTTATATTCTTTTCCGCCGTATACCGCATCTACAAAAACTTCGCGAGCTCTTGCAATTTCTAAAATACGTCCTTTCCACCTGTTATCTTCAAGCGTTAAGTCAAAAAGTTCCAGTGCCCTATCTACGGCACCATTGAAAAGTTTATTGTCTTTTCCTTGCCAATTTTTGGCACGACTTACTTCACTGCCAATATTACCCAACTGTTCAACCAAGGTTAATTCCTGCCATCTGCCTTTGCTCAAACTACGATGTAGTATAGTTTTATTCATGAATTAATTTATTAACTACAATACGTATTTTTTCTTGGATGGTGGCATCTTCAACTCCACGCGAGCGATTGCCGTATTGCGGTTTTAAATTAATCATTGAATCAAATTCTAAAAAATCATTCCCAGATTTACCGGGATACAAATTAATACCCCAAGTGAATTCCCGCTTAGAATTTTCGCTTTCAATAAGTACGACTTCCTCGTCAGCGTGAAGTTCGCCACCTACCGCCATTATTTTTTGCTCTACATCCACAACCGCCTTTACCATATCGCCAAAACCCTCTTTGGCAATTTCTTCCAACTTCTTTTTACTAATTTTATCCTTTATTATTTTTATGTCCATGATTATTTTTTATTCTGTTTATTTATTCCACGCTTAACTCATCGTAACCAGTTTCTTCATCAAAAACTCTCTTATATTCCACATCATCAAAAACTAAAATTACTACTTCCATTGTTCCTCGCACTATGCATCCGTCTTTCAAATGCCCACCAAAAACATTTCCCTCAACATCCGAAATAGAAATATGTACATGCATATCATTGCTCCCCAATGTTCCTGTAACAGAAACTATTTCAAATGACTTCTCGTATATTTTTACTGCCTTATCCTTATCGCCTAATACTGGAACGCGTAAAACTGCCTTAGTCAAACCACCAACAAGAGACACAACAACTCCTGCTTTTATACTATCTTCTGTCATTATTTTTATAATCTCCTTTTTTAAATCCTGTCCATCTTTTAAGCGTTCTGTAATCTGTTTCATATATTTGTTAGTATTATTAAACTTATTCTCCGTTTTCTAAATAAATTACTTGATTATTTTTTATTGCCTCAATACATTTTATAAACCTCTTTAGATTCGGCTTATCTAAAAATTTAGACGCATCTTTTGTTTTAATAAACTTATACTCATCTAATTCCTCCTTCTGCAACTTTATACCCTTTATATTTTTTTGCGTAAGTGTTCCCCCTGAAAACAAGAATTGTAATTTTTCACCTTTAATTTTATTCTCGCAGTTATAATCTATACACAAAAGTTCGCACTTTTTTAAATCCAAATTGGTTTCTTCTTTAGTTTCTCTAATTGCCCCCTCTCTTGGGCTTTCGTCCAATTCTACATTTCCTCCGGGAAAGATCCAACCTTTTCTATAGTTTGGCTTAACAACTAATACCTCTTTTTTTTCATTAAAAAATATAACACCAGCGCTAATTCTTTTTCTGTGCTTGCGTTTATAATATTCCTGTGGCGACAAGTTATTCTTATTTTTCATTTTACATTACCTGTTTAACTCTCCTTGTACATACTCGTCTGTATGTTTTTGACAATACGGATCTCCTACTATAGACCATTTTGATTCTTCCCAACAAGGCTCTAGTTGACTTTTCAGACCTGAACCATAAGAACAGGGCATCCATTCGCCTTCCGGTGTTTTTACTATACCCAAAGCTTCATATTTACGTTCCTGTTCTGATAGTTTTTCTGGTATTTCTCTTTTTGACATACTTTTAATAAATTGATTTTAAATTAAATTTTTATGGTTTATTTTGGATCTTTATTTTTATCTGCTTGAGTATATAATTTATCAATTTCTTGCAGTAATTCCTGTTTATCTTCGTCTAAAATATTCGCATATTCAGCACCCAGTTTATCGCCAGCTTTGTAGCTCAATAAAAAAGCGTTGAAGTATTTTCTCATTTCTTCGTTAGATAAAAAAACCCACTTTGGATCGATGCCGAGTTCGCTTGATGTTCTATGGAACTGCCTCACGGCCCACGCCCATGCATCTCTCTCCATTTTACTTTGCAATTTTTCTAATTTATGTATAGCTATTTTTAATTTATGTCCAACATGCTCCATAATTTCAAATCTCAAATGTTCACGTTCTTTAAATTTTTGCCTTTCCTCTTCGCTACTTTCGTAAATAACAACGTGTCCAATTTCATGCAAAATACTTAATAAATACTTCCAACCCTCATTTCGCGCCTCATTTATAACGTTAATCATAATCCATTTCCTCTCTGTATTATATTCCGTTTCTGTATCGGTAAAATGGAATTCCCACCCTTGAGGCAATAAATCGTTTAGAAGAACTCTGCTCCCCTCTGTATTTACAATCTCAACTGTAACCTTGCCATCTTCCTGTTCGTTAATTCTAAAAATACCCCACTCACTTTCGAGTTTAAAATCTATCAAAGGCGGTTTTTCTATTGGTTCTTCTTTAGACATAAATTTATTTATTTATTTAATATGTAAAAATTTTTTTATTTTATTTTCGTTTATTATCTTCTTTTCTATCGCTCCGACGAAAAGTCTATAGGCCTTTCTGTGTTCTTTTTTATATATTATTGGCGTTCCTATTACTATCCGACATTTTCTACATATTAGATTACCAAAATTCTTACTATCTAAACCTACTATACGATCGAAATATAAACGTTTTAATATACCCGAGCCATCTTTCTGATATGTGAACATAGAATTTTTGCATTTTTCACAAGATATTAAAAGCCACCTGGAATATCCGCCTCGCGATTTTTTGAATTTATCGTTTTTTAATTTAATATCTTTATTATTCATACTATTAAATAAACCGCTATGAAAATCTTTTACTTGACAACTCGCACCAAAACGTATTACTATACTACCAGAACAATCCCGTAAAGAAAGAGGATATATGTTCAGACACTTTGTGGTCAAATACTTATCAGAGATCGGTTTAAACTGTGACGACTGCGTAAGAACACTTAGCGTACAAGCGGATATTTACGCCGTAGATGAAGCACATGTACTAATATCAATCCGGCAGTTCGATCCAAATTCAAAGATACAGATTCAATCAATAGAAAATGGCGCTATCGGTATGAAGGTTAAGTATCCTGGAATATTTATTACTAGTTCTTCTATTGTTTACGACGGCTACTTTGGGGATTCCCCACTGCATCACTCTCCGAAATATTCACGCCTTACGACGCCCAGTGAATAACAATATTTAAATAGTTCTTAAAGCCACCAACAGTGGCTTTTTTCTTTACTCTTATTTCCTGCGGATTTTCTAAGTTTAACTATCGCGCGAAGTTTTTTGGCTTCTTTTCAACCATGTTTTCTTAAAAAACGGCATTGTAAGTGTTGATAACATAAATGCCACAGCAGGCACTATTGCATTTAACCACGGTCGTACGATTTCGATTGCCCACATGTATACTCCGATTGCTAAATAGGTAAATGATATTAGTAATATTCGCCTAGTCCAACTAGTTTCCCATGCCTTATTTGTTTCGACCAATTGGTTCCGCTCCTCAATTTTTTGAATTTTTTGCTCTAAATCTTGCATATTGATTTCCATGATATTTTAATTATACATAATTTACTTACCAACAACACCCCCATGATACCTTAACCCATAAACCTTTTTATTTTTTAAAAAAATTGTCTCTATTCCATCAAAGTTATCTGTATTGCCCTGACTTTCATTCACATAAACCCATTCTTCTTTCTGAAACTTGTCTGGACCTCTAAACGGTCTTTCCGAACTTACTAAACGCAGGGATTGCATTAAAAAATGATACAGTTGTTTGCTATCAACATTGGAAGAAATAATACATCCATAATAATTCATACCCCAAGTTATGACATTATTTTCCCAGACAACTTCTTGACCTACAAATGGACTAAATCCAAAATATTTATCACGATATACCCATTTGGACTCCTTGTAAACAAACTCCCTGCCGCCATCTTCAAGCACTTTTTCTCCGCCCTCTCCAGCGCTGGCGTATGTATTAATTTTTGCTTTAACTAAAAAGTTTTTTAAATCCATAATTTGGTTTCTACGCCCCATGATACTTCTACGCCTTAGAAAAAATTGAATTATTCATAGAGCTATGATTCGTCCAAAATTATCCTGTCCTTGAACTTTCCTCTTTTTGCCACTTTCTTCTCTCTGACATTTTTCACTTCATTTCGGTCAAACTTTTTATAATCCGCTATCGCATCAAAAACTTCCAGCAAATCAGCAAATTCTTCAATATTTTCGTCCTTTTTAAACTCTTCAAACTCCTCGAGGAGCTTATCTTTCAACTTCTGCCAGTACTCGGCGTCATCTGCAATGTGCATTATTGGATTTTCGCCTTTCTTGCGAATATACTCCGGTATTTTGTCTCGTACTAATTTATTATATTTCATGTTTTTATCTCCCATGACCCTCCTTCGCCAAGGCTACGGACGGGCACAGCACTTTTTATCCCGGTACCAGAGTCGCCTTCGGTGACACGGTACAGGATTGCGCGCTGTCATATTCCATGACAGCGCTTATATTTCTTACCTGACCCGCAATAACAGGGATCATTTCTGCCTATTTTTTTAGATGCTTTCTGATTGTCGCCAGTTAATTTCTGCTTAGCTGTAGTCTGCAGACCATTGACTATACGCGACGCAGATTGAGTCTGTGGCATGATATGCACCTTAAACAAATTTTTAACCACATCGGCCTCAATCGTACTTTTTAATTCATTGAACATACGCAAACCTTGATTTTTATACTCAACAAGCGGATCGCGTTGCGCGTATGCCTGAAGCCCAACACTGCTTCTCATAAAATTCATTGTCTCCAAATGTTCCATCCATAAAACATCTACGGTGCGCAAAATAAGCCAGCGTTCTACTTTTCTCATAGCGCCAACACCAACTTCTTTTTCTTTTTGCCTATGAAATTCTTTTGCTTTTTCCAACACTAAACTTCCAATCTCTTCCCGCAAAACCTGAAAATCAGACTCCTGTCGGCTTAAATCGTATAATTCCTTATGAAATAAATTATCTATTGGCAAAACGGCTTTTATTTCTTCATATATCTCCTCTATGTTCCAGTCTTCTTTATAGTTGCTTGCCAAATGAAAATTCAAAATATGGCTTAGATAATTTTTTATATGTCGTCGTATAATTCTTTTTACTTCCTTGTCGTCTACTTTCAATATCCTATCTCTTTTTTTATAAATTACCTCTCTATGTTTGTTTAGAACCTCATCATAATCCAACAAATGTTTTCTTGTATCAAAGTTCATCCCTTCAATCTTTTTTTGCGCGCTCTCAATAGCATTTGTAATTAATTTATTCTCTATCGGCTGATCTTCGGGCACTTTTAAGGTCTGCATCATTGTTTTTATTCTGTCACCCCCAAAAATTCTCATAATCTCATCTTCCGTAGATAAATAAAATTGTGAAGACCCCGGATCGCCCTGACGACCGGAACGACCGCGAAGCTGATCGTCAATACGGCGCGCCTCGTGCCTTTCGGTGGCCAATATATGAAGACCACCAACATCTCGCACTCTTTGAGCTTCCTTGGCGTCGGGCGGATTACCGCCCAAAATAATATCCACCCCTCGCCCTGCCATGTTTGTAGCTACCGTAACCGCGCCTTCTTTTCCAGCTTGAGCAATTATATTTCCTTCTCCCTCATGATTTTTTGCATTTAAAACTTCGTGTTTTATCCCCTCTTTTTGTAAAACCGCGCTTAGAATTTCATTTTTTTCAATTGAAGTTGTTCCAATTAAAACTGGCTGACCTTTGCGATTGCGCTCCTTTAAATCCCGAACTAATGCCTCCAATTTACCTTTCTGACTTCTAAAAACAAGGTCGCGCATAGATTCTCTAATTAGGGGTTTATTTGTGGGCACAACAACAATATCTAATTTATACACTCTATCAAACTCCTCGGCGCTTGTTATTGCAGTTCCCGTCATACCAGCCAACTTTTTATACATTCTAAAATAATTTTGAAATGTAATAGAAGCCACTGTTCGTGATTCTCTCTGAACTTCAACTCCTTCTTTTGCTTCAATTGCCTGATGAAGACCTTCTGAATATCGGCGACCCGACATCATGCGTCCTGTAAACTCGTCTACTATAATTACAGAACCGTCTTTAACCACATAATCTTTATCACGCGTAAACAACACATGAGCCTTTAGGGCTTGCTCCAAATTATGAACATATTTTATACCGCCACCACCTCCCAAATCGTATAAATTACTTATACCCAATTCCTGTTCTACTTTTTCTATTCCAGCTTCTGTAATGCTCACAGAATGCATTTTATAATCTACATTATAATCCGTCTCTTCTTTTAAGTTCGGAGTGATGCGCGCAAAACGTTTATATAAGTCGGTGCTTTCTGTGTCAGGGGCTGAAATTATAAGAGGAGTTCGAGCTTCATCTATTAAAATGCTATCTATTTCATCCACTATCGCATAGTGATGACCCCTTTGAACTTTGTCTTTACTATCCTGTACTAAGTTATCGCGCAAATAATCAAACCCAAATTCGTTATTTGTCCCATAAGTTACATCTGCACTATACGCCTCGCTCCTTTCTGCGGGACGTAAAAATTCTTCTTCAACTTTAAAACTACCCAGTTTGTCTCGTTCAGCATCTTGAAGCTTAAAACTTGAAACTTGCAACTCATCGATTTTTATACTTTTAGTTTCGGATTCTAAATTATGCGTTCTAAGGGTTGCATATTTTTCGTCATAAACATACGCGCTATCGTGCGTTATAACCCCAATGCTTAAACCGAGAGCATTATAAATTTTCCCCATCCAAACCGCGTCTCTTTTTGCTAAATAATCATTAACTGTTACCACGTGCACGCCCTTGCCACTTAAAGCATTTAAATATACGGGCAGTGTTGAGGCTAATGTTTTTCCTTCACCTGTTTTCATTTCTGCAATCTTAGCCTGATGCAGAACAATTCCACCAATCAGCTGTACGTCGTAATGGCGTTGGCCTAGAACTCTTTTGGCAACTTCTCTAACTAAAGCGTAGGCCTCGGGTAAAATACTATCTAACTTCTTGCCTCCGACAGTTGGCGGATTTATTTGTTTTTTAAATACCGTGGTTTTTTGTTTTAATTGTTCGTTAGATAATTTTTCTAATTCACTTTCAAAAACCCCGATACGCACTACTGTTGGCTGTAATTTTTTAATCTCTCTTTGGTTAGGATCTCCTAAAATTTTAGAAAGCAGTGACATAATAACTTTATTTCGCTAACTCTCATAAACTAGTGGGTAGTTTGTAGTTGGTGGTGAGTAGTTAAAAATGCTTGCGCATTTTGGTTTTTCTACCTGCCTACCGGCAGGTAGACTCACTACTCACTACAAACTATCAACTGAAAACGAGGTTCTAGTCCTTAAGTTTAAATTTGGTAAATAAATAAGCTAAACTAAATCCGCCAAAAAGATCCATTGCCAAGTCTACCGTGGTATCAAACGTAAGCCCTGCATTAAGTTCGCGCAAAACTCCGCTACCCGTGTAATACTTAAGATACACAATTCCACTTACATAAATTTCCAATATCTCCCATGCGATTCCAATTACCGCGACTACTAAAAGCGTAAATATCAATTTTTGTTTAAAATTATAAAACTGATTTTTAAAATTCGGCCAACTTACTACTAAAGCCGCGACCCAAGCGCCTCCAAGAAAATGCAAAACCACATCATACCAAAAAAAGGTTTTATACAAAGAAAAACTAAGCGCAAAAAAATTTAACGCTAAAATTATTAATAGCGATATACCCAAAAATGGTTTTGTTATTGTAAAATACAGATCTTTAAACATATTTGAATTCTGCTACCTTATAATATTATACCAAAACACAGCCAATTCCTACCCCCGCAGAGTTTACAGAGCGCTAAATCTATTATACAATGATACCAGTTCAAATTATAAAAAGGGGTGTAACGTTGCGACCAAATAGGATACTAACAATTCCCAACATTGTAACTGGTTTTGGAATACTGCTAGTCGTTGTTTATATTTTAATGTATACAACCCATACCGCAGAGGTATTGATACCGATAATCGTGATCGTAATTGGGCTCAGCGATGTCTTAGACGGGTTTTTGGCAAGAGCACTCAATCAAGAATCTGAACTGGGAACTTATATTGATCCACTTAGAGATAGGCTAATGATGTTGGCTATAATTACAAATATACTATGGCTTGCAAGCGACATAAATATCGCGCTAGTAGTCTCTATTTTGTGCGCAGAAGGTACTGTAATTGTGATAAATGCTTTTGCAAAATATAAATTTAAGTTGAGCGTTAAAGTACATTTAGTTGGAAAAATTAGAGCCCTTATCCATCTAGCAAGCGCTTGGGTATTTTCTGTAATGCTGTATTGGCCAAATGTTTGGAAAAACGTTGAACCCACGTGGCCACCGGTAAATATAAATCTGTTATTGTCTGTCATGCTCACCGCAAGTATTCTAACTACAGGAGTGTATCTAAAAAGATTAATATCCTCATTGCAATAAACCAAAAAGCCCCCCCTTGGGGCTTTTTATATATAAAATAAACGTTTCAAACCAGGATTGAAACGTTTATTTTTCTTTCCTAAATCTAACCAGTTCGGATATATGCAAGAGTTTCTTGAACTTTTGCTTATTTCTTTGTCTGTTTGTTCGTATTTTACCCTGATATTTTCTTAATTGACGTTGAATTTCATCTTTTGCTTCGTCTATAGAAGCATATAAATCTGCCTGTGTGGATTCTGCTCTAACACTATTAAGCACCGGCATAACTATTTGAATTTCACTACGGAATATATAGCCTTTTTTATGATGCTGTGTCGTACGCTCTAATTCAACAAAAGCCTCAACTGCGCCCCTGCCACCCTCCAACTCGCCCACATGTACATTAATATACTTATCCAGTTCTGAAACTTTTTTATGCACATATTCATTTATTGCGTCTGATGATTCTAAATTTTTTGTTCGTATATTTATTTGCATATATTGAGGGAGTAAAATAAATTAAACCTGTTCTCCTAACTCAAATAATACACCTCCTCCTCCAAAATTATACCATACTCATCAAGAACCCGCGATTTTATTATACTATTCATAATTAAAATATGCTCTGCTGTGGCATTTGCTGTATTTACTATAAAATTTGCGTGCTTATAGCTGACTTGCGCGCCTCCTATGCGCCTTCCTTTAAATCCTAAACTATCAATTAAATACCCTGTTCCAAGTTCACTAAATTTTTGCCTTTGAAGCCCTTTAACTGCCCCGCGAGTTTCTGGATATTTATTACAAAAATCTTTAGGTAAATCGCTTAGACGTACTCGCGTAAAGACACTTCCGCAAGTTCCCTCTTTTTTGTGCGGCTGATTTGTTTTTCGCCAATTAAGACAATAGTTCATTCTTTCCTCAAGCTCCTTTTTATTGCCTGGCTTAAACATTATTTGGGCAGACAATATAATATACTGCGGTTTTTGTTTAAAAATACTTGTTTTGTGTCCAAACTTACACTGGCGTTTATTAAAAATTTTTATTTTTCCTGCGGGTGTCGCTGCCCAAACTTTACTGACAATATCTTCAGTGTGTCCCCCAAAACAATTTGCATTTCCTCGTATCGCGCCTCCCAGCTGCCCGGGCAATCCCGCGGCCCACTGAAAACCGTCTAACTCAAGTTTAACTGATTCCGCTACCAAAGTTTGAACATCGCAACCTGCATCTGCAATTAACTTATTTTTTTTAAATATATAATTTTTAGTCGCCAAATGAATCACAAGGCCGTCATATCCCTCGTCCGATATTAGTAAGTTACTTCCACCCCCTAAAATAAAATAAGGCACATTATTTTTTTGCGCCCAAATTAATGCTTCACGAATCTCGTTTTCGTTTTTTGCCTCCACAAAATACTTCGCAGGTCCGCCGATACCATAAGTGGTGTATGGGGCTAATTGTACGTTTTGTTGTAAATGCATAAAACTAACTTGTTGGCTACTTGACTTTGTTAGTTTTTAGTAATATTTTGATGCAATTATTTATAGAAGTTAAATTCACGCTCATTGATTTCATAAACCATACCAAAACTATAACCTAGGGCCGTGAACTCCTGTTCAGTTTTTATCCATTGTTTTGTATTATTTGAAGTTACGCTGTAAACACTAGGATCATTTGCAAAACGTACAACATTACTATTTACATACTTGTTTAAAGTATCTTGAGAAACTTCTATGATATCTTCCCAGCGCAAATGTCCATACATATTCATGATTTCCACGCTTTGTATCCAGCGCTTATACGAACCTTTCGTAATATATACTCGCGTATCTCCTTGCGCTCGAATTAATGCGCCTTCTTTAATATCTGTATTTAAAACGGTCATGGTCGGAACAGATTCTTGGGGCGTATCATCAGGATTAGAGTTTACTGCGTCCTGCGGTATGGTTTTAGATAAATAAGCGTGCGTAGTAAAAACTCTTGGGTTATTTAATTCAGAAGATACGTTTAGCGGAATTATCACAATTTCACTAACCTTAAAACCAAAATCTTCTACATATATTTTTGTTGTATTATTTTTTAAACTTGCTGTAAATACTTGCGGGGTTCCTGTTTTTGGAAATACAACATAAGGCAATGTGAACTCAACTTTTTCTAACGCAGAAAATTCCAAAACGAAAACGTGGTCATCGGGCCTTACTTCTTCTAGTCCCCTCTCATATTTAAACCACTGTCCTTGCCATGGATAAATACTATCTGTATTAGATATTTCGTCCCCGCTATCTGAAATTCTATTAAAGCCAAGTTTCAAATTATCTGTAGAAAGATTTGGATTTTTATAACAATATACATCTTCTGGAATAACCAAGCAATTATTTAATAAAACGGTTATAGCCCAATTTTTAAATACATCAGAAAATTTTTCTTTTTTACCTAAATTCAAAAGCGCCTCATTAATAGCCTCCATTCCTGTTTTAGGAGTCTGCCCAAGAATTGTAAAAAATTGGCTTCCATAATTGTCATACAGGTATTGTCCCAGTATACTTACCACCCCGTAATCACTTGTTTTTCCCTGCCAAAGCAAAAGAGGATCTCCCGGCTCCTCCAAAAACTGACTGACTCTTGTTTCCAAATTGCTACTTTTGTACTGTACATCTAAACCAACCATTGTTGGTGCTACTTCTGACAGCATTTCATTAAACCATACTTCATCCGATACACGTTTAAGTCTGTTTTTTTGATTATAGTTGATAACGTGTTGAAATTCATGAGCTAAAAAGGAGGCTACACGTTGTCGCTCCTTTATATAGTCAATATTCAAATAAACCATTTCTCTTTCATTAGAAGTTGGCGCGTTTCTTGGCGCCAATTCGTCTTCAGTCCTAAAAAACCCTCCTATCCCCTCTTTCATTTGCACGAGCAGTACCGTAAGTTTGGGATTGTTATCAATACCCGGAGTCCACTCAAGCCCAAAGATGCGTGTTAGAGTATTGTAAATTTGATTATCAAATGTGTCAGACAGGGCTTCAATATCTTCATCTAAACGATCGCGCGAAAAACCTCCGAGCGTACTTAAATAACTATCTTCTATATAAAACTCAACTTTATTTCCAGAATAAAGTTGGCTAGCTCCTATAGAACTTCGATGCAACTTGTCGTAAGCTGGGTCAACAAAAAACTGCGTGGCGGCATAAGCCGGATTTACATTTAAAACCAAAATTAAAAACAACGCAGAAAAAAGCGTTATATAAACTATATAAAATTTTCTAATTTTGATAACCATTTATACTTTATTATATATCAAATTTCTAAATTCCTAAACCATAAAACGGCCCCTCACATGGTTGGTCAAAACGTAGATAATAACAGTCTATGTCTACAAGTTTTGTCTGATTAGGCATGTGAGGGGCCGTTTTATATATAAACTCTTAACAAATTAATTAACAAGTACTTTTAGTATGCTTAAATCTTGCTTCGCGGCTTCGTTTTTAGGATTGACTTTTATCAATCTTTCGTAATATTCGATGGCTTTTGAATAATTTTTTTCATCCTTGTAATAAACAGCTAAATAACTTAAAAGGTCAGGGTCATTAGGAACGCTCGCAAGACCACTTTCTATAATAGTAGGTATAGTATCTTTTTTATCAAGCTCCGGGTGGAGATATAAATCGGCAAGATTTCTGTATGCCGTAACAGTGCCCGGACTTAATTCTATAATTTTTTTGTATGCGGCTTCTGCTTTTTTATATTCTTCTAAATCTTTGTACGAAGTAGCTATATTATTTAAAATTAAAGTGTTGTTAGGAAAAAGCGCTAAGGACGCCCGATATCCCCTAATCGCGCCTTCTTCATCTCCCAAAGTGCGCGAATTGAATGCTATAAGTTCATAGGCGGTTCTATCGTTATCAGGGTCCTCATCAGAAAGCTTGGCCTCTTCTTCGCGAATTTTATTTAAAAGTTCATCCGGCCTTGGGTGATTATTGGGGTTTATTGATAATTTATCATAATCAATATAAAATTCTTTAATCGCGTCTTCAAAACTGCCCAAAACATCATCTACATTTTTCTCCTTGGGCGTAGCGATAAAAAAATAGGCCCCTACCAAAAAACCAGTCACAATAATCAAAACTGCGCCCGGAATAAAAATATGACCCTTTTTCCTTAAAAATTTTTGTATTTTCTTTTTCATATACTTAACAAATTTTCTATACTAACAATCCGCGGATTGTTAGTATAATTAAATTTTATCTTTTAATAATAAATAAAAATTAGTAAAAAATCAACTACAGTCTAGGTTCGAACTAAAATAAAATTTTATAAAGCAACCTTTATGTATGAACTTAAATCTCGCTGTATAAATGTACGAACCTCTATGTGTTCATCCTTTCGCAATTCCAACTGCTCGTTTAAAATTTTTATTATACTATCCCGCACCATCTTAGCTTCCTCTTTGTTTTTAGACCCAAGCTCCAACAAACTTTCCTGGTGTTTTTTAATAAGTTCTAATCTTGCGGCGTTTAACCATCCGCGAACTTCTTCGTTGTGAGTCGGATCAACATCGCGATGCATATTATAAAAAGAATCAAATAGTATATACCCCCCTTTTGCAAACTCCAGTCTGAAATCTAAATTTTTCTGCGCTAACGCATCAAAAAATGTTTTGTACTGCGTATAATCTGCGTATGAAAATCTTACAAAATCTGAATTACGCCTACGGCCACTCCTAGCGATGTCTTCAAAAATAAGCTTAAAACGTTGTACAGCCAATTTTGAGCTTAATGATGAATCTAGACCAAATAACTTTTCCGACAATTCTTGATTTTTTTCCTTCAAATCTTTAATCGTGGGTGAAAGAATAGCCTTTGACTGTGAATGCAAATAATAAAAATAGGGAGCCCAGGTTAAAATATGGCTATTTGTTAAACCAATTGTGTATGCCAACTGCTGGTGGCTACTTTCGTCCAAAGCACCAAATGTCTTCTCTAGAACGCTATCATAATCTTTGATAATCCCGATTAAAATTTCGCGATCATTATCATTTGGATATTTCAACGCTTTTTTTAATAATGCTTCGTTTTCGTTGGTGTATTTTAAGAGTTTATCATTAGAAAAAGATATTTCCCCAAGCACGTTCGAAGCTATGTTTTTATTTTCATTAAACAAGCTTTCAATTTGTGACAAATTGACCACTACACCGGGAGTGCCGTCAATATTATCTAAAACCTCCTCAGTTGAATTTTTAAATAAATTTAATCTGCCCGTTGTTATGATAAGGGTGGTTACCCCAACAATAAGTACGGCCACAGCACTTGTTAATATATTTTTTAACATAGTTAAAATGTATTAAACTACTACAGGGCGTCCCGGACGCCCTGTAGTAGCCCATTTTATTTTATAACACTTTTTTAAGGTATTCCGGAATATCTGCTGTTTCTGCTTTAAATTTTATCCAATCTTCTACTGAACTACGACAACCCTCTGAATTATTTAACAACTCTAAATAAAAATCTCTATCCGTCACAATGGGAAATTTAAGATTACCTATATAATCATGATAACTAGTCCAGGGATACATATTTTGTTGTTTTAATGCCCTCGCTTCATTCTGAACCCCTGTAGTTTTCCATCCCTGTTCCACTAATTCTACTGGATTCGTGTGTACGTAATTAAATAAAATTAATAATTGATCATCCGTTTTTACCTTAACTGCTTTGTAGGGCCCTTCAAACAAAAATCCGCTTCTTTTATTTTGCTGATTAAAATATTTACTATATCCTATGCCAAATTTATGCATAAATTTACTTAAACCATTATCAGCTACTACCCGTATAATCAAATGATAATGATTCGGCATTAATGTAAATGCTAATAATTCAACAAAGCGAAGGCGTGTATCTACTATAGGGACTCCAGGAGTCCCTATAGTAGATTTCAATAACGATAAGGTGGCTTCTTTTTTGAAATTTAAACTAGTCCAAATATCATACCTATTCTCAGCATCATTTAAAATATACAAAGCCAAAATAAAACGTAGGTAATCTTGATTCTTAAGAAAAATCTCGCGTTTATCTACGCCCCTATTAAATACGTGGTAAACTTCTCCTTTATTTACGGGTTCTCTATATGGCATTAAGTATTATACTAACAGAAGTATTAAAAAACACAATCTCCCCCGTCTAGGTCTATTCTACTATAGGGACTCCTGGAGTCCCTATAGTAGAATTTTAAAAAAAACCTAAACCCTATATACTGAATTGGCTAGATTTGTATAAATACAAAAACCGCGCCTGTTGTGCGGTTTTTGTATTTATACATCTATATAATAAGCAACTATCAACTAAACTACACGCCCACTCACTATAGGGACTCCTGGAGTCCCTATAGAAGATTATAGTGCTGAAGTAATTTCTGTACCTAGAGGGTAGAAATTCACTCCTGCCTCAATGTGGTTTATGTGTGCTATTGCGTCCCAATCGTATCCTTCAAGCTCAAATTGAGCGGCTGTCATGTTTAACCATTGTTTTTGGCCCACATCCGCGTTAAGCGCTGAAGTTACTTTATATACTTTAGGGTCATACACTGAACCATCTGCGTTTACCTCTATAACCAAATCAGATAGCGTAAAGGCGTCTTGCACTGCTTGAGATACTGTTTTTACATTACCCCAAGACAAATGTCCGTAAGAGTTAAAGATTTCTGGATTAAGAATTAATCTCTTAAATCTTTTCGTTCCCACAAAGCTTGCAATGTAAATATCAAAGCTATCCGCGGTTGATACAAGGTCCCCATCTACAAGAGCTGCGCCATTTACGTCAACAAGAGATACGGCTCCCGGAGTTTCATCTACAGGAGTTGTTCCTGCATCCGCAGAACCAAATATGGCAAAGGTTGTAAAGTGGTTAGTTGTCGCGCTGATTGTTTTAGTTGCTGTATCAACAGTTGTTGGTAATGCTACCCACGCGCTTGTCGCTGTGTTGTAGTAGTAAACAACTAAACTGCTTAATGCTAAACCGCTAACTTGAGCGTCAGTATATGTGAAGTTTAAGGTTACATCGCCCTGAAAAGTTGTAACGGAAGCTGTACCAACGCTTGCTGTGTAATTGTACACATTCGCGCCTACAATACTTTTACCAGTTGGGGTAACAGATGTGGCTGTTGAAACAGTTGCGTCAGTTTTTAGAACTGGAGTAACTATAAGAGTTGTATCAACATTTATAGCGCTTGCTGTAACAGTTACACCCGCTGTTGAACCATCAGTTGTTGTAGTTGTTGTAGAACCACCAAGTGTTGCTGAAGCTGTAACATTACCGGTCGTAGTAGAAGGAGCAGTCGCGGGCGTAGTAGGTGCTGGAGCAGCTCCTCCGCCGCCACCGCCGCCTCCGCCTCCACCTGTGGCACAAAGGGAACCTGTCGTAACTGTAACATCAACAGCGCTTCCTTGCGCGGGAAGAACAACGGTAGAGGTGGTATCACCACAAGTTGTTCCGGGGTCTGTAATTCCCGTAACGGTAAATTGATATCTTTCAAGAGAAGATATAGTTACTGGAAACGCTCCCGCGGCCATTGAAATTACCATATTTGCAGCATTTACCACGAGAGCATCCATTGTGGCTCCAGAGGCAATAATTACTGTAGTTCCGGGGGTTTCAAGTTCAACAGTTAAGTCGTTGGATAAAACAACATCTTCAACAGCAACCGCCGGAGAAACCATAACCACAAACATAGCAACTAATACTACTGTAAGAGGAAATAATTTTTTAAATTTTTTTAACATATCAAATTCTTTCAAATTTTGTTTTGACGACCCACAGGTTTCGACCTTTTGTTGCAAAGCAACTAAAGAGGTAATCTGCGGGCTTTTTTAATTTTGAATTACACAATTAAACTTTCCTTATCATCCCCGAGAAGAGAAACCTCCCGAGGATGATGTTAGGAAAAGTTGGTTAAATCAAGTAAGCTTATCCTCCACAAGTAACAGAAACAGCGAGTAGAAAGTTGTGTGCGCCGATGAACCATGATGTACCATCTGAGCGAAGCTCAAAGAAGTCGCCCAAGGTTTCAGCCCCATCTTCAAGCGTAATCGTGGTAGAGGCGGCACAGGTATCGCCCGTTGCACCAGCTTCTATAAATGAACCCTGAATGGTGTCAGCAGGTGCAGTAAATACGTAATCCGTACCAAAAGTTTGCGCAACCACAAACCTAAACACAACTCCATTAGAAGCTGCTGGGATGGTGACTGCGTGACCGGTACCACCTGATAGCCAGAATGTTTTGCCGGATTCAGCTGCGAGTGGTACAGGATCGGTAGTTACAGTTTCAGTTGATTCTTTGTAATTAAGCGCTCCACTAATTGTAACAGCCGGTGTAATGGTAACTCTTTCTACGCCCGTTTGCGTATCGAACACAATCAAATCTCCCGAAGAGTCAATGATCGAGAGTGCGTCTGCAACGTTATCCGTAACAGTAAGCACGTTTACACCTGTTAGGCCATCAAATGTAAGACCTGTGCCTGTGTATGTATCAACAAAAGCACTTAGCCATCTTGTACCAGTAAGTCCCAAACTATCGGTTGAATCAGTGTCGCTTACAACATTACCTCCGTGGGTTACCACACCGGTAATTGTAACAGCCGGTGTAATGGTAACTCTTTCTACGCCCGTTTGCGTATCGAACACAATCAAATCTCCCGAAGAGTCAATGATCGAGAGTGCGTCTGCAACGTTATCCGTAACAGTAAGCATGTTTACAGTCGTTGCGCCGTCTAATCTAATTGTATTACCTGTAAAACCATCTGCGAAAACATTTGCCCAGCGAACAGTTGTTGTTCCCAAGTCATCTGTTGAATCAGTGTCGCTTACAACATTACCTCCGTGGGCTGTAACTCCAGCCAAGTTTGCAATACCATCTACTTCAAGGGTTCCTGTTACATATAGGTCATCGCCGTTAAGCGTAAGACCTGGAGTGCCAGCACCCAATTGAACATTTGTGTTTATAGTTACGGCACCAAATGTTAAAGCTGCTATAAAGACAGATGCAACGACAGCTACTGCTATCGCTACCCACTGCCTCGTATTTAAGCTTAATAATTTACTCATAATTTTTTGTTTAATTTTATGTATATATTATTTATTATGCATCAATAAACAATATACATCTCTGAACTTTCAATTACATTTCTAAAACATAATTGAAAAAGACCTTTTAATTTTTATTTATTTTATCGTTTTTTCTTTCAATGCAGGACAGAAAATATATCCTACATAATGTTATACTTCTTTATTTAAAAAAGAAGTTCCCACCCAAATATAAATTACGGGTGGATATACACTCGACCTTTCTGTCCTCTTGTTTTATTTTTTCAGAAGACAAATTCATTTTTGTTTAGAGTTTTAAACTCTAATTTAATATAACATACGTGTTATTGAAAGCAATATAAATTTGAAGATAAGTTTTCCACATTTAAACTATTTTAAACAAGATTATACTTTTAAAAAGTGTCCGAAAAAAATTAACTAATTTAGGCAAAACAAAAATCCCCTTTCGGGGATTTTTGTTTACGATTTACGCGTATCGAGAAACGTCCAAACTGATAACTTCACTTAGACTACTAGGAAGGATTTACGAAGAATCCACCGTCTAGAGGGAAGCCTTCTGTCAAGGTGTTTGCAATGTCCGCGCCTGCTGTCGTGTCGTCGTCCCAAGAAATGTCGTTTGCGGCATTTGCAATTCTCAACTGGAAGGTGTCACCGTCTGTTTCGTAGTCAGTTAAGGTCGCAGTTACATAGAACTCAACTGTTGTACCTGCAGAAATAGTAGTGTTCATATTTACTACATCCGTGGTATCAGTTGGGTCTAAGTTAGTTGAACCTAATGAACCAACTGCTGTTGCCACACCATACTTGTAAACAGTAATGGTATCACCGGCTGAAGCATCGTCATCGCTTTGTGTACCTGCAACCGTAAACTCAAGGTTGTGGTTGGTACCATCAAAGATAACGTCTCCCGCGGCATCAGCTGTAATTGTAAAGCGAAGCACTGTCATTGTAGCGGCAACTAATGTGCCTGATGGAGAAGCTCCACCTGCACAGCTTGCTGTACATAGAGCAAATACTGGCTTTGTCTTTGCAATTGTTGGTGCATTGAAGTTTGTAGCGGTTATTGGTGTTGGAGTACCCGCGGCTGAAGTAACAATCGCGCCTGAATCCACACCTCTTGCATCAACATCTGATGCAGAGAAATCTGTATCACCTGCTACATCCTGAATGTAAAGGGTTGGAGTATGTACTGATGTTGCGCCATTGCTTGTACCGTTAAGGTCTGCAATTACTCGCATTATCAAGTCCCCATCCTTTGGAACAACTGCTGTTCCTGAAGTAAAGGCGAAGTTTAAGGTTACATCTGCTGATGCGTTAGTGCCAGAGAAATATAGTGGGCCTGAAACTGTTGTCCAGGCATCACCTACTTTCTTCTGAACATATACGCCCGCAAAGTTACCTACTTCGTTGTTTGATCCATCAGCATCAAGAGCTACTTGCAACCTTAGAAGGTCAATTGCTTCATCTGTTGAAGTGAACTTAGCACGTGAGAATTCAACGCTTGTTGTTCCCGTTGCGCCTACCGCAACGTTTCGCGCAAGAGGAGTTCCAGCATCTACAGCTACAGTTAAGGTTCCCTCTGCTGAGAAGGTCATTGAGCCTGAATCGTCAGCGTCGGTTCCTGTTCCATAAATTGTAGTGTTGCTTGAAAGACCTGTTGCAACTACGTCGGTTGTTCCTGTTAGATCATCCATACCTATAAAGATGGTGGTGTTTGCGCCTATAACGTTTGCCCTAAGTTCTACAACTTTAGATGTGTTCTTTGGAACAAGCAAAGCTAGACCAGTAAATGTTACGCTGTCAGGCGTTCCATCTGTCATGGCTGATTTAGTTGTACCAATTTGTACGCCATCTACATATAGCTGTAGGTTGTTTAGGTCGCCCGTTAGGGCATCTCCGTCTCCATCAAGTGCTGTCGCATCATCTCCGTCAAATGACATAGATGTTACGCGGACGTCACCTGAAGTTCCGGCTGTCAAAACTGCTTTGGAAATCACTGCTTGAGCTCCACCAACAACTAATGTTGCGTATGGTACCGGTGAAAATGCAACGGTTAATGTTTCGGCAACCGCTGTTTGCGCCGTACCTTCAACCTCGTCAGTTGGGTCAACTACTGTTGCTCCTGATGCAACACCTGTAGCTGTTATATCTTGGTCAATTTGGAAAGCACCAATATCTGAACCCCAATCTGTTGTAGCATCTGTTGGTATATCCGCTGTTACATACAATGTTTGCTTTACATCTTTTACAAGGGTCAAGTTAAAGCTAAAACTTGATGTAGTCGTTGGCGATGCTGAAGTTGAACCCAATTGTGTTCCGTCTGCTTTGAATAACTTTACATTTGAAAAGTCACCTGAGTCGGCATCTGGAGTTCCATCTTCAGAACATGCTGCGGCCTCACAAAGGTTAACTGTCAAAGAGGAAAGAGTCATATCTTCACCACTTGCTGTAAAATCAACGCTTAAGAATTTATGTCCGGCAGTTCCCGGTACAACATCTTGAGCTATTGGGTTTGTGGTGCTTGCAACCATTGTTATGGTTCCAACTGTGTCGTTGGCGTTGTGAGTTACTGTTTCGCCCAATGCGTCAACACCAGTAACAACAACCGCGCCAATATCGCCACCTGACTGAATACCGTCAACGCGAATTTCATTAACTCCAATTTCTATTGTTGTCCAGCTTGCTGAAGATGAAATGTCGGCACGCACGTGAATCACGGCGTTACCGCTCTTTGCAATGTCAAAGAGTCCTGGTGAGTCAAGCCCAGAGGCGTTTGCGCCAAATGTGGCAACTGTACCTGAAAAGCTAGTTGGTGTTCCTATTTGTGTTTCGGTACCTGTAGCTTCGTCGTATCGATACAATGTTACGTTTGATATGTCCACTGCGCCAGCGCCAGTACCCAATAGGTTAAGTTTCATTCGTGGAATACGAACATCCTCCTCTGAACCTACAGAAAGTCTCCAAGCAGAGAATAGTTGTTGTGGTGTTCCATTCACGAAATCTTGCGCTGAAGGGTTTGTTGCGCCATTAACCGCTATTGTAGGCAATGTGCCTTGGCTAATTGTCTGGTTTGCACCAGTTTGCGCGATAAAGGTTGTATTGTTTGAATATGTAATCGTTACTGAACCTCCTGAGTTTCCACCAAATGCCGTAACATCTGTTGCTTCTGTAATTTCAAAAGCAACTATTCTTGAGGTTGTAACACCCGAAGCGATGTCTGCATGCGCGTAAACATTTTTTGCTGTTCCAGCATCAATTACAATTGGGCTGCTTGATAGGTCAAATACTACACGGTCACTGCCATCTAAGGCAGCAACGGTAGGACCTACCTGAACGCCATTTATTTTAAGCTTCATGTTTGCTACATCGCTTGAAACAGAAGAACCTACTTCTGTTAAGGCAATTCTTGATACACTGAAACCTTCTACTGAATCAGCGTCAAATGCCCAAGATGCTATTTCCACGTCTGTAGCGCCCGATACAACATCAGCTGCTGCCGGTGTGCTTCGTACGTCAACATCAAATTGACCCACTGCGATACCCGCAACTGTCATAGCACTACCATAAACTGGAAAACTTCCAGATACGGTTGTTGTTGCTGTAACATCCGCGGCTGAAGCAACACCCAATCGTGGAGCGTTACCAACTGTTGCCGCTGGAGATGAAGATGTTGAGTTCAAGCTTGCAGTTACGGTAAGAACTTTGGTCATGCCGGCTGGCACTACCCAGTTCAAACCTGTAAATGTTGCCTTGTGGGTTGTCGTGTTCAAAGCTTGGATTCCTCCAAGTTGTGTTGCGCCATCCCAAAGCTTGATGTTTGCGATATCGTTGTCGGAAGCAAGCCCGCTCCTTGTTACTACAAGGCTTGAAACGGTTGTGTTTGCTCCGCCTGCGAAATTGAACTTACCAAACACGACATCAGTTGCTGATTGAGCAACTCCTTGCGCGCCTGGTGAGTCTGCTGCTAATGATACGGAAACTCCTGCTCCTGCTGGAACTGTCGTTCCGCCACCATTAACATTTGTTGACCATGTGACTAAGTTGTCTGTTGCGGTCAACGCTGTCATTGTTGGGTAGAAACTTGGTGAAGCTTCTGTGTGGTTCACTTTGTAAAGTGAATCCCAATCAAGACCTGCCGCTTCAAACTCGGCGGCTGTCACATTTAAGTGACGACGCTCACCTGTGTCTGAACCTGCGGCTGAAGTGACTGCGTAAACTTTTGGATCAGCTGTTGATCCGTCTGCGTTCACTTCTAATACCAAGTTTGTGTTTGTGTACATATCAAGTTCTGCTTGTGTAGCAGTCTTGATTGCGCCCCATGATAGATGTCCGTAAGAGTTAAAAATGTCCGGGTTAAGAATTAACCTCTTAAACATCTTTGCTCCTACATACTTTAGAATGTAGACATCTGGGTTGTCAGCTGTTTTTGCAACATCACCATCAACAAATGTTGCGGCGTTTGCTTGTAAAGCTGTTGCTAAGTACACAACTCCTGAAAGTGAAATAATAGTTACTAGCGCTGTTAACACTGCTATAACTTTATTTACACCTGTTAGTGTGTATGTCATTTTTATAATTTTTTAGTTAACCATATTGTTATTTAAAATATAGTTAACTTGGTTTCATCTACTTATTTGTGCACCAAATAAACAGATGATAGTATCACGCGCTAAGCTTTATGCTTAGGCGGATAGCATCACGCGCTAAGCTTTATGCTTAGGCGGATGAAATTCGGCCACCAAGCATATAAACTAATTATTTACTAAATATAGTTCATATGCTTGGTGACCATTTGTTAAGAGCCAACGCCGACCAGCCTTTTTAAAAAGGCTGAAGACCCATTCCTCCTCCCAATTAAACTTTGGTTTTCAAAGCTTAATTGGGAGGAGGAGATTATTTTTTAAAATAAAACTCCCAAAATGCTCACTAAGTGGCCGATGTGCGAGTCGACCTAAGGGTGCGGAGTTCGAACTAGAATCAATTTAGCGGAATCAATTTTGTTCATATTCAAGGCGGGAGGAGCGATGCGATGCCGAAGCATCGTGAGCGACAAACAACGCAGAATATGGATAAAATTGACCCGCCTATCAGGAAGTTAAAAAATACATCGTCTGCTTCGTCATTCCTCCTCGAAGTAGATAAAACTACTTCTTCCTCGTCATTCCTTGCATCCAATGTATTTTTTAACTTCTAAATCTGATTTTAGTTCGAACTCCGTACCCTAAAACATTTTGGTTTCCATATTTATTATATTTTAAGAACTCCTATCTAACAATTAATCCTATCCACAATTCACAAAATTCCTATAACCCAAGAAGATTTTCTGTATATATTAATATCCTCAAAGCAGAATCGTAATCGCCTAATTCATACATTTCCTGCGCTTGCGCGGCTAAATTCATAACATAAAAATCTTTTGATTCCTCGCCTAAAACTGTGATTCTATTTATTCTTTCTACCAGCATTGCCTTAAATGCCACGGCGATGTCCTGATCGTATATCATAAGTGAAGCCAAAGTGTCGGAGGGTGTTTTTTTAATATTAATGGACGCCTCATCTTGTTCTAATGCTTCATCTTGTTCTAATGTTCGGCCATCCAAAAAACCAATGTTTAGTGGTGCGACATTTGACGGCTCGTTTTTTAACGCTAGGCCCCCAAAGTCAAGGTTACGAGCGGGAAATAAACCAATGGATAGTATCAACAGTAAGGCAAAAATTGGAACCAAGCTAAAACTTAATCTTGGAAGAGGTGAGAATAGAAAAGAGAAACCCGCCTTCGCTCCTTCAGAGCTATGGCGGGTGCTCGATATCGTATCCTCATTAACCATTCGGACGATATCGGCACGTGCAGAAACAGCCCACTCGTCGTTGGGTTTTATATTTCGTAATTCGCTAAGTTGTTTTATAAGCTCTTTTTCTTTCATTTTAAACATTTTAAACAAACTGTCCTTCACTAATTATGACGAAATAGACGCGTTTTTGTTACAGTTTTCGTTGGTTTTAGTACTTGGACGTAAAGGCAACAAAAAATGCCGTTATTTAAGGCATTGTTTTAACTAACCACAAGTATAACAAACCTTTCAAAAAAATCAATAGTTCCGGTATAAATCCGCTAAAATCCGCATTAATCCGCGGTATCAAGCTTATTACGTAACTCCGCCAGTCCTCGGGATATTATAGTCCTTACAGCGCCCTCTGATTTGCCCAAAATCTGCGCGATTTCAGCGTTAGACATATCTTCAACATATTTTAAGGTTATGGCTTGCACTGTTAATTCGGACAGGCCTTGTAGCATCATAAATACGCTGTCCATATTCTTAGAAATGTCCAAACGATCTCCCACACTCTGTTCCACATCTTTTGTCTGTGTCGAAGCTAATTGAACAAACACATCCGCGTTATCAATATTTACCTCCCTATTTTTCTGCGCGCTACGGTAGTAATCAATAAGCAGATTATTGGCAATTTTATATAAATATGCCCTTTCGTTACTTGGATATTGCGTATCAGAGGTTGCTACAGAATCCCATGCTTTTGTAAAGGTTTCGGAGGTTAAATCCTGCGCTATTTCATCTTCCGACACTCTAAATCGTAAAAAACGATAAATACTCTCATGATATTTATCGTACAAACTAATAAAATTTTTCTTTATGTTTTTTTTATTATTTTTTGACATTATACCCTTATTTTAATACGGACATTGATATGTCCAAAAAGAATACACAATTTTGTCCTAATGTCCGAAATCTATATACTTTCATACACTGTACCATTCGTTTTGCCCTTTTTTATTATTAATCCCGCGGTAATAAGCCCATCCAAATCTCGTCTTATTGTTCTTTGAGACACATCAGGGAACATGCTTGCCAGTTCTGCCACGTGTGAATTGCTATTTTGTCTTATGTGATTTAGTATATTGTTCTGTCTACCTGTAAACTTATCACTATCCACTTTTGACTCGTTCCTGCTTGGTAAAGAAAATTTAGCTGGATTTTTAGCTACTGGCTGTGGCGAAGGTTGAAATGCAAATGTATTTAAAAAATTAAAAAAAGAATTTTTCAAAATCATAAAATTTTTCCTATCTACCCAATTTTGTTGTTCTGCAAGTTCACAGTAGTTGACCAATGTCCTAACCGAAGCTACAAACTTATTAAAATGCTCTTCGTCGCCAAAATACGCATGCTCTGCATGATTTAATATATTTAAAGCTTGTTCTCTTAACCTGCTTCTTAATATTTCATCTGTAGGGAATCTTTCCGTGACCCTATAAATGGCCGAAACAAGTACGTTTAAATTTCTACGCCTTCCATTTAGGTCGTTTTCGTTATTTTCGGACATATCATTATTTCTATTATATACTACATTATTATCTTAAATTTTCAACAATCAAAACCCAAAGATTAATTTGGGCGAACGACAAAACTTATCCACAGGGTAATATTTATTTACCAACATTAACTGGTATTATAAATACAGTAACAAACCAAAAATGAGGGACTAAAAATGTCGCCGCAAGGACCGAAAAAATTCCTGGAAAAAATACAAATTACTGAACGCAGACCAGCTAATTTAGCCAAACTCTTCAGTGCCTTGGGCATAGCGCTTTTCTTTGGATGGGGAATATTTGCAATAAAATTAGCATATGCAATTTCCATTTCAGTTTTTTGGAATGACATAATCATCGCGATTTCTTTGTTTGTATTTCTTATGACAATACTTCCACGTCGCAGTAGAGTAAATTCTAGATTAGAGTTTTACTTAACAGCATTACTACCCTCAATAGTATCCACCGGCCTAGTCTGGTTATTCTTGACTTGGAAATCTAATCTATTAACTGGTATTTTCTTCGGTGTTTGGATATTCATTATGGCACTGCAGTTTCATATTTTCAGAGACAACGCTAGTTTAAAATAACTCAATAAAAAAATCCCGCTCAAACGGGATTTTATTTAGGCAACATCCCCCATTACTGATAACTACAAGGTAGGGACACCTTCTCTATAAAAGTCGTATTCCTTTTGATTAATCTCATAGATTGATGTCCATTTTCTACTACTTGCTTCAAACTGGCTTGGCGTTATATTAAGCCAGTTTTTCGTACTACCACCCATCCCTATTTCATAAACCTTATAATCCCCTATGAATTGAACTAAGTACGACTCTTTATAATTATTTAAAATCTCCTCGTCTACTTCTAATATGTTTTCCCACTTTAAATGCCCATAACCGTTAAAAACTTCTGGCGAAGGTATCCAACGGCGGTAGCCATCTTTTATAACATAAACCCTATCATCACCTTTTGTTCTCAATAAATCTCCATTTTTTATATCGTACGCACCAGAACTCATAGAGGCCTCTATGGAAATTGTCCTAAATTTATTTTCCATATTATCAAAATTACTAAGCTTAGTATGGCTTGACAGTACCAAAACAACCGAACTAATATCCTGATTAAAGTCAGGGACACTTAACATGCTACCACCACCGCGTACAGTGTGAACGTCTGTCGTGATATCGCCAGCTATGGTTGTTATAATTACTGCTACTTCAAAAACGTCTTGTTTGTTTAAGGTTTCAAATTTAATATTCAAAAAGTTTGGGTTCCCTAAGTCATATTTTAACGGTATAAACCTATACCACTGAGGAGAAAAATCCTGTAAAGCCACGCTAATTTTTATTAAATTCGTGTCACCAACGCTAAAGGTGTTTTTTGCGTTTACTCTAAAATTTAAAAAACTTAATAGGGGATTTTTATATGCGTATATTTTAGTATCATCAAAATTCTGATTTAAAAATAAAGCTGTGGTCCAGTCTGTATATACTTGAGAAAAATCTCTATTTACCCCAAGTTTATTTAGAGCATCTGTTATCGCTGCGCTTCCCACAAAAGAGCTATGCGCTACATGGTAAACTAGGGTGTCGCCATATATATCTGCTAGGTAGTGTATAAACATGGACACAGAGGCGTAATCCTTAATTTCGTTGTCCCATACGACGAGCGAGTCATTTGGGCTGTTTTTAAAAATACTTAGTCTGCGACTTAAATAACTTTCAGATCCATCATCAGCTACCACTGTAGAAGCATATTCGCTCAACGCCTCATTTAACCATCTTTCTTCTTTAACGCCGGTTATTCTTTCTTTTTGATTATAGTTTATAAGATGTTGAAATTCATGAGCCAAAACGGCGGGCAAAATTATATCCCCTACCAACTTTGCATTAATATAAAGCATCTCTCGCTTGTTTGAGTTTACCGCAAATTGAGAGGTACTTTCATCTTCCGATCTCACATATCCATTAAACTCAGAAGGCATATCTGTAAAATAAATAGTGATTTTGGGATCGTTATCTATACCCGGATTCCATTCCGATCCAAAGATACTGCGAACCCTGTCGTATATTTGAGTATCAAACAAATTTCCCGTATTTTGTACTGCCGTGTTCAAATCTATTTTGCTTTGGTCGGAAAGACTGTTTAAATAGTCCTTTTCTATGTAAAAATGCGCTTTCGCTGAACTATATAAAAAAGTTATTTGTTCATTTTTATGGCCGTCTGTCTCATATTCAGGATTTACAAAAAAATAAACAGGGTCGTTAATTTGCGCCTGTGAAAAAAAGGGGGCTACAAATGAAACAGCAAACAATAAAATTATTGCCGCATATGTTATTTTTTTAATTTTCCTCATTAAATTTTTTTAAAAATTCTTTAGCTTGATCTTTTATTTCCGGATGCTCAAGCCCAATCTCTAAATTTGCTCTCCAAAAACCAAACGCGCTGCCACAATCATGCCAAATTCCTTCCAATTTTTTACCATAAACCTCACCTTCAACGGCCAATTTACCCACGGCTTCTGAAAGATATACTTCCCCATTCTTTTTGGGTTGTTTTTGTATATATTCAAAAACTTTTGAATCTAAAACCATTCTTCCGATGCTGGTTAGGTTAGAGGGAGCTTCGTGCGATTGAGGTTTTTCTACAACACCCTTAATTTCATATACTCCACTCTCTATTTCTTTACCTTCTATTGAACTATATTTACTTATTTGCTCAATTGCAATTTCCATAAGACCCATAACCGAAACTCCATACTTATCATAGACATCTATGAGTTGCCTAAGCGCTGGTTCTGTTTTGGAAACAATAACGTCATCGGCGTAAAAAACTGCGAAAGGTTCATCTCCAACAAATTCCCTGCCTCGCAATATCGCGTCTCCATTTCCAATCGGTTCCTCTTGGTGCACAAAACTGAAATTTGCCTGCTTATGCAAATGCGCTATCTTTTTTAGTAAATCAAGCTTACCTTTTTTTTCTAAAAACCTCTCCAAACCCTCATCGCGACTAAAATGTTGAATAACATTTAAACGACTAGGATGAGTAATAAATAAAATATCTGTTATCCCGCTTGCAACTGCTTCCTCAACTAAAAATTCTATAACTGGTTTATCAACAATTGGTAGCATTTCTTTTGACTGCACTTTTGTCGCAGGTAAAAAACGGGTCCCAAAACCCGCTACAGGTATAATTGCCTTTCTAACCTTTTTTGCCATATTACCAATATAGTAATATCGATTTTAACTTTTGTAAATCTTTATAAAAAATCAGTTTGCATGTGCAAACTGATCCTATTATACTAAATCTTCTTCGTGCGGAATTGCGTAATACTCTTCATCTGTCCATTTTCTAGCTTTCCAGTTTTTCATTGAAATTGTGCCAAAAGAAGTTACATACCTCCAAACAGCTTTAAAGCTATCGTCCACTATCAATGTATACTTTCTCTCAATCAATTGCGGGTTGGGTATCGCAAACTGTATTAACACCACAGAAAGCATTTCATCTTCATTGTTCATGCTTCTGCTTACCGCAACTCCGGGAATGAGCGCTGTTTGGGGACCATGAAATCTATAGAGTATTCTTTTATGTCCGCCACCTACAAATATTTTTAACTTTTTTGCTCTCAAGCGTCTCTGTTTTCCGATTATTCCCTTAAGAGAAACCACTCCAAATATGTACGGGAAAATAAGCATAAGTCCTGCAAAAACTGAGCGTGTAATGCGCGCATTGATAGGCACAATGTCTGCAATTAAATTCCAAAACTTGGGTTCGTAGTTAACAACAAATTTTGTTATAAATTGCAAAAACTGAAATCCTATAAATACTAGAAACGCGGGCCTAACCAAAATAAAAACACCAACCAGTGTATTTTCCTTTATATGTTTCCATATTCTGCGCAACGTTACGACCCCCTTTGTGATTCTGTGAACTAGCTATATTAAACCGCAAAAAATCTGTTTTGTAAAGCAAAACATGAGTTTTAGAACATAAAATTTCAATAAAAAATAGTACAGTTTATTCCGTCGTAAGCGGGAATGAGCGTAGCGAATGGCAGCGTGGAATAAATTGTACTATTTTTTATTTTACATCAGCTTGTGACCACCTTTCGTCTACCTAATCGGCTCAATCCGCCAGCTGGCGGATTGAGCCGATTATAAACTAGCTTAGTTTATGTAAAGCTATCTTCTCTTTTCTAGAACTATAATTCCCCCTCCAACTGTGTTAATTCTTCTTCTACATCACCTAATTCGCTTTCCAAATCTCCCAAATCTTGCTCAATTATCTGTAAGTCTTGGGTAATTTCCTGTTCGCTGTCGCCAGTGGTTAAATCTTGCTCTTGTTGCTCCCGTAGAAAGTTTATGTCACGACCCGGACCCCAATAAAAATACCAAGCTACAACAACCAGCAACGCCAATACAAAAACCCATGTTAATACGGTTTTATTTTTTATTTTTTTATTCATTTTATTTTAATTTATATATTAAGTATAAAATTAAACTCCTTCATTTTCTTCTTCTTGTTCTTCCCTATCAGCGGGCGTAGCCGCTTTTATGGCTTCTTTTACCTCCTCAAAAAAATCGTGCAGCTCGTCGCGAACACCCCTAAGCGATGTTCTTATTATTTGGTGATCATCCTTAAACTCACCCATGACAGTTCTGAACGCCTCGCCGAACTCTTCTTTTGTTTCTGCGCTAATCGTGTATACTTTTTCTTTTTGTGAAAGCACCAAGTCTACTGTAACATCGATCTCTGCCCTCAAAGCTTCTGCCAAAACCACCAAAGCATCATACTGATCAGGCTCAAGTGCTTTATCCGCACGAGTTAAGACCTTATCTAAAATTTCCTCTATTCTTTCTAGGTGCTTCAAATACACACTAGTCAAGTGGTCATTTTTTGCATTCAACATATCAACCAACTTCTCCATTCTTTCTTGCAAGCGCTGGTCTAACTTCTCCTTAATTTCCAATTTTCTTTCTTCCAACTTTTCCGTAGCTCTTTCCTTTGCCTCTTCTCTCTTTTGCTCAACTGTTTCCTTTTTTTCTTCTCTCTTTTCTTGCAAATCCTCCTTTCTTTCATCTGTTTCGGTTTTAGTTTCGCCTCGTACGTTTATTATCTTTTTTTCCACGCGTTCTTTTGTAACCTCCAGCCTATCTGATTTTTCGCTATCATCATGACTATAAGCAAAAACAGAACCCAAACCAAAGTTAAACAGTAAACCAAATATCAAAAATAAACTTAAACCTTTTGAAAAATTTTTCATATGCCTAAAATAAATAAATTATAATACTTTCATTATAACAAATACAAAAAAACCCTACAACAAGCAGGGTTTTTAACTTTCACGACCACATTACTCCTCGGGCAACTGGTCTTCCAGTGATTTATGTAAAAAGTAAACATCTGCGATGTTGAGGCCATCATCTTCGTCATCAAAAGCTAAAAACATCTCCAGTGGATCTTCGCCCGCAGAAACATAAATCACAGAAAAGGTTTCTTTTTCTGTTTCATCTACAATAAGCATGTGTGTTGCGCCGCGCATCTGTCCTTCCTTAAAGTGATGCCTTATAAAGACGTAGTACTCAAAGAAGATGTCGTCCTCGTCGTCTGATATCCTGTAATCATATCTGTAGTTGGATAAATCAAATATAAATGCTTTGCCTACTTCTTGCGGTATCTCTGTCATGCTCGGCAAGGTACCATCTTCAATCAATACACCGCTTAAATCCTGCTGATCCATGTGCATTTGAAATACAATAAGAATATCTTGTAGTAGGTCATTCCAATTTTTATCATCCTCTTGTTTCCTTCTAAATACAAAAACCAACGGATTCACGCGCACCACTACAAGAGAACCAACACCTAAAGCGGCGAAGTCCTTAAATAATTTATACAATTCATAAATATGGCTATGGCCGTCTTTCTTTTTCGAATCTCCAAGGTAAACATTTGTATATAAGAAAAAAGATTCTTCATCTTCACTTGTTTTGCCAAAATATCTCACCTCGCTAGCACCCCCTTTCTTGTACTAATAACTGTTTTTACTATAACAAAAATTCTCCCCAAAACAATACTCTCTACTAACGGGTTGTACTTGTCCAGCACATGTGCATCCAAAAGCAGGACCAGGTCCTGCTTTTGGATGAGATCTAAAAAATTTCTTAACCGAAAACAAAATACAATAAAATAAAAAAAACCGCTATTTAATGCGGTTTAGTGTTCCTATATAAAAGTCGCGAAAAAGCATTATAAAAGCGATAATCAGTACAAAAGGGGTTATAACTGCAAAACCTACAAAATAAAGGTAGGTGCTGTCGGTTGGTGAAGTGTTGCCAGGAACTGCTCCAAAAACAAAAAGGTCTATCACAAATGCTAGGAAAAAGATAAATGTAAATGCTATTAACGTCATAAAAAATGCCTTAAGCGCAGCACCTATCTTCATTAGCATTTTCTTCCTTGCCTATTGCAAAACTAAAACTATAGTACCACTACACAAAATAACTACAAGCCACATGGCGCTACCAAAATAAAAACTTAGCTACTATAGGGTTGCCAAGCTACTATAGGGTTGCCCAGCTACTATAGGGTTGCCAGGCAGCCCTATAGTAGCTATTAAAAATTACTCTAAAACGTAAATTTTTAACTCATCTGTAATAGCGTATAACACGCCATCACCTAATACTATGTGTACAATTTCTCCACCCAACTGATATGACCAGTTTAATTGGGGATTCGCCGTGGTGGATGTAGATTTTACAGAATACAGTAATCCATCCTCACCCCCAAAATAGACATTATTAGCGTTATCAATAACTATCGACGTTGTAATACCGTCTTCAGTTGCATACAAATAATTCATGCTTACCTCATCTTGCACTGTTAATCTATATATAATAGTTTTACCATCTTCGTAACTATAAACAGCGCCATCATTATCTATAGCCGGAGGTTGTACAATATCTTTCGACGCAAACTGTTTCTTCCATTGCAATGCGCCTTCACTGTTCAAATCGTATGCCGCAATGCCAAATTTATTTTTAAATTGTTTATACCCCACAAATAATAATCCATCTGTATTAACACTTGGAGAACCTGTCACATCTGTAATGGCGCTCACCTCCATTTGTGTCTGCCAATTTAATAAGCCGGTACTGGTATCTATCTCTAACAAGTGCCAGCTTACAGGGTCGCTATCTGGCTTAACAACAACATACAATTTTTCATTATACAAAATAGGATCGTACAAATCGTTGATAGAGCTAGCCGTAAATCCGTTATCAAAAATACTTGCCCAATCAATAATCAACCAGTCTTTTTCCCAATTTAAGTTTCCATCCGCGCTAAATGAGTAAATCTTAGATTTTGTAACAATGTAAATGTTGCCATCTGAATCTACAACTGGATTGGCTGGGTCTCCCAATAAATTCGTGCTGGAAATAAAACCCCCATCAACACTATTTAAAGCCGTAAACTTATTATCAATTAAATAGATTTTTTGACTATCCTGGGACAACACCATATAACTATTGTCTGTATAACTCCACCTTTCTTCGCCGTCAGCCGAATAAGAATAACTTTTTTCGTTAGCGCTTACATATATATTCCCGTCTGAATCCACTACTGGCTGTTCTACTAACGAAACTGGCGCTTCCAGTTCTTCACTCCAAATAATCGTAGGCTCTATTGTTGGACCTGTAAATTTACTTAGGCCGCTATTTGTATACAAATTTTGCCAAGAAGACCATATCGGATCGGCAGAAAAACTTTCAGAATTTTGCTCGCTTTGACTATTTGTGGGCGTAGCATCACCAATTGTAAAATCAATAAAATTATTATCCGAATCCCAATGTTGACTGCTGCGATTTACGCTTTCGTTATCATCTGGCGTTTCAGTAGTTCTTGTTTCTTTTAGAGTTACGTCTTCGTCGTCGCCCCACGCAACAGCGTCCGTTGGTGTTGGGCTGTCTGCTTCTTTTGGATCTTCGCTAAACATAGCAATAGTCCCTTTAGAATTTGAGAGTTGCGCAGAGGAATATGGCTGCCAATCTGCATTCGGATTGCTATTTGCAGTTGAATAGCCTTCCAATCCTATTAGATAATACCCTCCTGCAAAAATAGTGGTATTTTCGGCTTCTGAAAATGATTTGTTGCGATATGGGTCACCCCACTCAACTTTACCAGAAGAGTAATAACTGAAATAGTAATCAGACAAATCTATCTCGTCTTCCGTCGGATTATATAACTCTATAAATTCACTGTCTTGGACTTGTACTTCGTTTATTATTAAACTATTTGGCGTTGCATTAGGATAAGCTGTTGCGATATTAGAAATTTCAGACTGATTCCCTGCTTCATCTTCCGCTTTAATTCCAAAATAATATAAATTCCCCAGCACTAAATCATCAATAACTAAAATCTCTTCCCCTCCTTCGGTTTGGGGTGTAGTATCTTGGTCATACTCGGTGGCAGCATCCCAATTATCTTGACGTATAACCTCACCGAAATATTTAACTATATATTTTACAACTCCCTCGTTGTCTATCACCGCATCCCAATTTAATTTGACACTTCCTCTCTCGTCGCCACTTTGTGCTACAAGATTTGTAATACTACTTGGCGCTTCGTTGTCCTCCTCATTATCATTATCATCTTCTTCTTCTTCATCTTCGTCGCCATCATCGTTATCTTCCTCGCCATCATCGTTATCTTCGTCGCCATCATCGTTATCTTCCTCGTCTTCTTCATCATCCTCGTCATTATCCTGATTTTCATCGCCGTCTTCTTCATTTTGTTCATCTTCGTTTTCGTCATCATTTTGATCCTCTTCTTGGTCATCGTCGTCAACAACCACTACATAATTTGACCCTGGGGTAGGAGTTTCTACCAATACAAAATCGTTGTAATTATTATTTGTATCTGTATGATTTTCATCACGACTTGAGCTAGCGGTTTCTAATAACTCGCCATCGTACGGTTGTCCCTCGTATAAGTTGACCTCATTCCACCCAAAACCATCAATTATTTGTCCGCCTGACTCCGGATCGCCAAAAAATAATCCAACCGTTCCGGCGCTATTTGAAAGTTGGTTAGAACTATATGCCTGCCAATCGTAAGCTCCGCTATAGCCGCCTAACGCTACAACAAAAAAACTAAATGGATTTATTTTAAAAGCTTGCGGAAAATTTTTATTTCGATACGGATCGTTCCAGTTAACTTTGCTGGAGGGATAATAACTAAAATAATAATTGCTTAAGTACGTAATTTCGGGGCTGTCATTATACAACTCCACAAACTCTCCCCCGTCCACGGAAACTTCATTTATTACAATGTTTGTATTAATAAGCGAAGGCGGATAAACCACCGCGCTGCTAAATTCTTCTTCCGATTTTTTATATTCCTCTACTTTTGTCAATTCCGGGTGACAAGTACCTCCCCACAGTCCGTACCTGTTTTCCTTTGCCACATTCTCTATTTTTTCAAAAAGACTAGAAAATTTATGCGTAAAACCAAAATCAAAAGCGTACGCATGCCCTGTGTCAACTAAGTTTTTATTTATTAAATTATTGCCATCCCAAACATATCTTAATAACCTGTCGTAACTATCTTTATCATCTGGGCCCGACTCCAAAACTACCTGTTTATTTAATACCAGTTGCTCATTTTGATGTTTTGCTTCTTGCGCAAAACATCCATCTGGCAATTCCGGCGCGTCAATGCCAATGTATCTAACTCTTTGTCCGTTTTCTAATTCTATCGTGTCCCCGTCTATAACACGGGTAACTGTATGAGATTTTTTAACTTGCGGCGGTAACAGTTGTAGTTCTGTTTCTGTCGGTGTTTGCTCTGGCTCTGCTAGTTCTTGCTCAATCTCCACAAGGGTAGGGGGCGCCTGCTCGTCTGTGACGGTTTGAAAGTCTTGTGATAAAAAACTAATTTGTTGAGCAAAGCTTTCGCCCGCCTTTTTCTCTAAAGCGCTTTGCCGGTTCCCAATTGTGGTATTGTCGCCACTTACGGAAGGCGCTCCGGTCTGTAGAACTGCTACTGGAAATGTTTCAAGGTCTAAGCCATGACGTTGAAAAACAAAAGAACTTAAATTGTAAAGATAGCGACCGCCGGATGCTATAACATTTCCAATTTTCGCAAACGCATTTTTTAAACCTCCCCAAAAACCACTTTTACCTTGCATTTCTTGCTGTGGTAAATCTTTGACAGTATCCTTAAACAATTTTATGATGCCTGCTGTATTTTCTATGGCAGTGGGAGCAAGACGGTTCCAGTAATCGCGGAGGACGAGAGGGTCGGAAAAGGCATCTGCATAAATTTCAAAACTAGAGTCATAAAGTTTTGTTCCTGTCCTACGTATTTTTAGTAATTTATATTCTCCACGGCCGTCTCTCGCGTAAACATAATTGTTATCAACTCTTACCAAATCAGGTTTTTTATAAAAACCCAAACTGTCTTTGCTTAAAAATTGAGTATTTGTATATTGCGCAACCATATCAAAATAAATATCTAAATTATCATACAAAATAGGATTCATACCTGCCATATTTGGCGCGCTAAATTCTTTAACACCTTGCTCGTAAGGGTCAGCTCCGCCATACAACTCATGAGGGTGAGGATCGTTTCTGGTATGGGCCGGCACTGTCGCATCCTGAATTAAATGCAAAATATGCCCAAGCGTTTTATAAGCATATTCGTAATTGCCCCGATTGTATGCCCCGATTGCTTCTTCCCAAGTATAAATACCCATACTTGCCTGCAAATCTTTTCTACGCGCCCATTCTTTAGAACTTTGATAGCCGCTCAATCCCTTATTGTTTATAGGGTCGTAAAAATGATAAAGCGGACGAGTAAGTGGGCTATCCTCTTGAGCAGAACCTTGCGCTATCCATTGCTTTTGTTGGCTAGTTAAACTGTCGTCAGAATAAAATTGATTATATAAATCTACGGCGCGCTCTGTTAAAGGAGAGTGCGTGGTATATGGACTATAAGCAATCACATAGAAAAAAGAGGAGAAAAATATTCCCCCTCCTATCAATATTATTAAAAATACTTTTGATATTTTATGTTTCATGTTATGTGTCTTTTGTATTCCATATTCTATGTTATGTGTTCCATGTTATGTGCTTTAAATACTGCTTATTTTCCAAACTCCCTTTTTGTCACGAATAAATTCTACGGCTTCACTATATCCCTCGAGCGGATTGGGGCTATCGTTTCCAGGGATAGGTTCCATTTCATAAACTACAGTGCCCTGACCATCGTCGTAGATTTTTTTTGTAAGCGGAGTCATTCTCCCTGCAGCTTCATAGAATACACCTTCTTGAGCAGCCTTTCTTAAACCTTCCTCATACTTCCGCAAGTAATCAGGATGAATAGTCGCAAGCACTCCTTCTAAGTCGTTGTTCAAAAGCGCCTGACGCGCTTCTTCATATGTTTTTTGCGGAGTAGAATCGCCAAATTGCACATTATAAAGATAAAAAACCTGATCACTAATACCTTGGCTCTGGCTTTCGCGTACACCTACTTCAAACAAAGTTCCGTCCATTCTGTTTAACAAAAAAACGCCCGCAATAACCACGGCCGCCACAAAAACTGTCCATCCCAGCCAATCAACTCTGAATTTTTTTACTAACTTATTTAATTGCGAACTCCGTCCCTCAATTTTTTGACTTTTTTCCTTCATAAAATACTAATACAACTACAGCGCCCTATATTATATTTAATTTTAAACATAATAAACAACCCACAATATAGCGTCCTATCGTTTTATTCAGCTGATCAATTACCCTATTTTATTTACAAAATAGGGTAAAACTAACTTTAAAATCACAAAACCACCCTATCGCAAATCTAAAAATCTGTCAAGCGTTGTACTGGTTCATATGATAGGATACATTTTAAAACTTAAAAAATGATAAAACTAAATATCTATAATAGCGCAATATACACAAATGGAGGAGTGTGCACATAAAACAACACAAATTACTCCCTATACGCTCACCCACGGCCGTGGGTGAGCGTATAGACGTATAAAATAAAAACTAAATCTTTAGTTTGTGCTTATTTCTCTTTACTCACAACTATTTTATTCTTAAAAAAAATCCCAATTTTTGAAAATGTCTTTTTACTCCAAAATCTCTATTGATATTTCCTGTAAAAATCAGAACGTGGCGCCTAATCTCAAAATATTCGCATAAAAGATCTATTTCCTTTTCGCAAGAATAAGGAAATAGATATACGCTTTGTTGAATTCTAAAAAATTCTAAAGTTTCCAACTTGCCCCGCAGAGCATCACGGCAATATCTTTGCTTTTCCGGTATATCAAATACTATAAAACGCCATTTACCATCCCATTTTTGTTTCTTAGATATCCTTAAATCATCAACTTGATAACCTTGCACTATTTCTTTTCCTTTTTTTGTTAGCTCAAAACGTATCTCTGTTTTATCTTTGGAGTAAATATATTTTATATATTCCCTATTTTTTAAACTATATAAACTTCGACGAATTTTGTTTTCATCTATTTCTTCGTCTGGTGGAAATAAAAAATCTTCCAAAGCATCTAAATTATCTTCAGCATTTTTTGCCCAATTGGTGGTTGTAGAAAATGGTGTGGTAGCAACAACCAAAGGAGTTGAAAGAGCTAAAAGAATTTTTTTAGCCACGACACCATGTCGCCCTTGAAGTGGTTTTTCATAATGGGTTGGTTTCGACATAATAAATAAACATTAAAAATTAAAAATTGAAATAGGATTTGTTTTTTGCAACGCACTTTTTTGTACATCCCTTATGATAGTTCATAGGTTACATTATCTACCACGTATTGTCTATACGCTCATCTACGGCCGTAGATGAGCGTATAGACAATACTTTAACTTACGTTAAAAACTTAAGTTGTTTAAATTCTTAAATCAAAGCAAATTTAAATACTCATCCAATGCTTCGGACCACGGACGAAGGTGCGAGAATTTAGTGTTAAGTAAAATAGACCAGTTTGGTCTTTTTGCAGGAGTTGGAAACTCGCCCGATGTTACGGGAATAATGTGTGGAAATTCTTTTTTGCCCCATCCTTTGATACTTCCATATTTACCTACTATCTTTTTTGCGTATTCGTACCAAGTTATGTCGTCTTCATTTGTTAAATGATAAATCCCAAACGGAGAATCAGATTCAATCAAATTCTGGGTTGCTTTTGCTAAGTCGGGCGCATACGTGGGCTTACCGTGCTGATCATTTACTACCTTGAGTTCGTCTCGCTCTGAAGCAAGGCGAATCATTGTATCTATAAAGTCCTTTCCGCCAGACCCAAAAACCCACGAAGTTCTTATTAAATAGTACTTATCTATATTTTTTTGTAACTCTTGTTCCCCCAATAATTTTGACTGCCCATATACGGTAGATGGAACTTCCGCCGGCGCATCATCTTCTAGATACCCCTCTTCTTTATCGCCCGAAAAAACATAGTCAGTTGAATAATGCACCAAAAGAGCATTTACTTCGCGGGCGGCTTTTGCTAAATATCCAACAGCGTGCCCGTTTACTGCCATGGCTAAGTCTTTTTCGTTCTCTGCGTTATCCACTGCGGTATAACCTGCGGCATTTATAATTATACGGGGTTTTATCTCCTCAATTTTTTGTAAAACCTCTTTTTCGTCAGTAATATCCAAGTTCTTGCGCACAAATGAAGTTACGTTGTAATCTGAAGAAAAAATTTTTTCTAAATCAGATCCCAAAAGCCCCTCTGACCCCAAAAGCAATGTTTTCATATTTGTATATTATATAATTAATCTACAGTTAGTAAAGATTGCATTTTTTTCAAAAAGTAGTATAGAATATACTGTATGACAATAGAGATAAAACCGCTAGAAACAGGTACCCCTATATTTGTGCCGTCCCCAGATCCACAACATCCTAGGGTTCTGCTTGCAACTCGCCTGTTTAACGATGGGCATATTGATATTGAGGAAGCTTCGCATATTTCAGGCGAAACTCCAGATACGCTGGAGAAATTTTTTGAACAAAGTGGAGTTTTGCCGCGAAAGCGCGTACTTGTTTGTGGCGGTGCGGGGTTTATCGGCAGTAATTTTATACATCATATTCTTGAAAAATACCCCTACTACAGCGTCATAAATTACGATAAATTAACCTATGCTGGAAACTTGGAAAATTTACGTAATGTAGAAAAAAGCCCTAGATATAAATTTATAAAAGGAGACATTGCAGATACAGAAACCATAGAAAAACTTGTCCAAAATGAAAAAATAAATTACATTATAAACTTTGCCGCAGAAACTCATGTAACACGCAGTTTACTCTTACGGGCTGACGAATTTTTAAGAACAAACGTTCTAGGTGTTCACTCTTTGCTTGAGGTGGTAAAAAGAAACCCACAAGTAGAGATTTTTGTACACGTATCAACAGATGAAGTCTACGGAAGCCTAGATCTTGATAGCCAAGATAGTTTTACGGAAGACACTGCATTTCAGCCAAATGTACCATATGCTGCAGCAAAAGCTGGGGGCGATATGCTGTGTCGATCCTACCATAATTCATATAAAATACCTGTTATAGTAACTCACTGTTCTAATAACTACGGACCGTTTCAACATCCAGAAAAATTAATACCAAACGCTCTGTTTAGAGCATTGAGAAACCAACCAATCACGTTACACGGAAATGGGCAACATGTTAGGGATTGGATATTCGTTAGAGATCACTGCGAAGCACTAGATTTAATTTTACATAAAGGAAAACCCGGACATGTTTATAATGTAGGAGCAGATGTAGAAAAAAATACTCACGAAATTGCACGCACAGTTCTCAAATACTTAGGAAAACCAGAACACTTAATAACGTTGGTTGACGACAGGCCGGGAAATGACTTGCGTTATTCTATAAGTCCCCAAAAAATTAAAAAAGAATTGGGTTGGGATACAACAGTAAGTTTTGAAGAAGGAATAGCCTTAACTGTTCAGTGGTATGAAAATAATATAAGCTGGGTTGATGCAATAAGAGAAAGGGATAAAGAGTTTTCAAAATATATTTAAAGACTTACGGTATGATGCGAATCAACGAATAATTATGCGAATCTACGAATTAATTTCCAAAATATGAAATCCTATCAAGAAATAGATACCCCAATAAACGGGGTAAAAATACTACTCAACAAAGTGGCCTCCGACAACAGAGGGCATTTTCTTGATTTAGCGGAAACAGACAACCCCCTCTTCAAAGACGTAAAGCACCTACACGCCTCTATCGCTACTACAAAGCATATTGCGCGTGGAGAGCACTACCATTATAAATTAACAGAAAATTTTTATGTGTTGAACGGAACTTCCTTATTTATAATGCATGACTTCAATGAAGACTCCCCAACCTATGGCAAAACATACGCGCTAATTTTGGGAGACGGCAAAGAAAAACCAAATACAAATCTAGAAACTTATTACATTGGCGAAGGTCAGCTAGCACAAATAAGTATATCGCCTAAAATATATCACGCATTTTGGCCATTAACAGACGACGATGCTGTTATTTTTGTAACGGGTAACACTGGCTACGACGCGCAAGATTATGGCAAACCAAAAATTGAAGAGATTCCTGGCGCTGTAGAAATTTTAAAACAGCACGGAATAACATAGATAAATTCATGAAAGCAATAATTACAGCCGGTAAAAGTTCGCCGCCAAAACCGATAAACTACATTCAAAATAAACACCTAATTGAACTTGGTAATACACCACTTATTTTTCATGCGCTAGAACAGGTTGCCAAATCCGGCATAAAAGATGTTGGAATTATAGTAGAAGATGGCACTCAATACATAGAAAAAGCCGTCAAAAACGGCGGTAACTTTGGATTAAATATAACCTATATACACCAAAAGGGCGGACCTTTGGGGTTGGCTCATGCTGTATATTGCGCTAGAGAATTTTTGGGAGAGGAAAAATTTATGGTATATCTGGGAGACAACATATTTGATGAGGATATACTAGCTATGCGTATAAATTTTGAAAATAGCGGCGCTAATTGTTTGCTAGCACTTGCAAAAATACCAAAACCGGAAAGGTTTGGCGTGCCAGAATTTGATCGACAAGGAAAAATAATTGGAATCCAAGAGCGTCCAATAAAACCCAAAAGTCCCTATGCTGTATCTGGAATTTATTTTTACGATAAAAACGTTCATAAAGCGTTCCCTCACATAAAACCCAGTTTCCGCGGTATTTATGAAATATCAGACCTTCATACTTGGCTTGCAAAAAATGGATACTCTGTCCAGTATCTTGAAATAAAAAACTGGTGGAAAGACCGCGGACATCCTCTAGATCTTTTAGAGGGCAACGCCATGGTTTTAAATAAGTTGAAAGCAAATAACCTTGGGAACGTAGAACCCTCGGTTTCAATACGGGGCGCAGTAAATATAGGAAAAAATACAAAAATCGGAGGACGCACTGTTATAAGAGGTCCAGTTATTATAGGAGAACACTGTCTGATAAAAAACTCCTACATAGGCCCCTACACATCAATAGGAAACAAGGTGGAAATACACAACGGACACATAGACCATTCTATTATATATTCGGGGACGAGTATTAATACTTCCAAAAAAATTGTAGATAGTTTAATTGGAGAAAACACAACAATAAGCGAGGCAGAACACGATACGCCAGCTGGAAATAGGCTTGTTGTATCTGAAAATTCGATAATAGCACTATAAATATGGATATATCAGTAGTGGTAAATCATTATAAATCATCCGAGATGCTTAAGCTTAGCTTAGGCCATCTTAAGATTTGGCAAAAAGAATTTGAAAAAGATGGAAAAAAGGCAGAGATAATCGTAACAGATTCCCAAACCACTTTTGAAACAAAGCTTCTAATGCAAGATAAATTTCAAGACATTCACTTTATAGAAGAAAAAAACAACATAGGATTTGGCAAATCAATAAACAATGCTCTCAAAAAGGTTACAGGGAAATTTATTTTTATAGTAAACGCAGATTTAATTATTCCAAAACCAGAGGACCTAAATAAAATGATTGAATACCTGGAGGGTAATAAGGATGTGGGCATAGTTGGCCCCTCTCTTAAAAACTTTGACGAGACACATCAATCTTCTGCGTTTCGTTACTATACGCCAGCAACTATGGTGGCGCGCAGAACTCCTCTGGGAAAAACCAAATGGGGAAAAGCCATACTAAATAACTTTATGCTAAATGACGTTAAAAATTTACTACACAAACCGCACGAGGTTGACTGGATTATGGGGTCTGCGTTATTAACAAAAAAAGAACATCTAGACAAACTGGGGTTTTTTGATGAAAGATATTTTATGTATATGGAAGATGTAGATTTGTGCAGAAGGTTCTGGGAAAGCGGACTTAAAGTTATATATTACCCATACGCCACCATGTATCACTTTCATGGAGCAGCATCCAGATCGCGTAATATTTTTAAAGCATTATTTAATAAATATACAAGAGTGCATATGGCAAGCGCCTGGAAATTTTTCCGCAAACATGGACTAAAAAAGGTTAGACACGGAATATAGGATATTTATTACAGAAACTACACCACTTAACTAAAAAATCCTTGCAACCGCAAGGATTTTTTAGTTAAGAATTTTTATTAATAATTTGCCTTTTTGTTCTGTTATAGACACCCGCGCAGAACCACGAATTCCTTTTTCTATCAGTTCTTTTGCTAAAGGGTCTAAAATATATTTTTGTATCGCGCGCTTGAGCGGACGCGCTCCAAAATTTGAATCATATCCGTGCCCTGCGATAAACTCCTTAACACCCTTACCTACTTTTAACTCAATCTCGCGCTCGGCAAGTTGTTTCTGAGTACGCTTTAATTGGATTTCTACTATTTCTGCCAAAATTTCTTTATTTAAAGAATGAAATATAATAACTTCATCTAACCTGTTTAAAAACTCTGGTTTAAAGTTATTGCGTAGTTCTTTTTCTATCCGTTCACGCATTTCCTGTTCCTTTGCACTATCGTCCTTTTTAGCATCTGTTGCAAAACCAAGAGGACCCATATCCTTTATATAACTGCTTCCGATGTTTGAGGTCATAATGATAACCGTATTTTTAAAATCAACTTTTCTTCCCTTTGAATCTGTCAAATGTCCATCATCTAAAATTTGAAGAAGAGCATTAAATACCTCAGGATGAGCTTTTTCTATTTCATCGAACAACACAACACTGTAGGGACGTATTTTTATTCGCTCTGTTAACTGACCGCCTTCCTCATATCCAATATATCCGGGGGGTGAACCGATCATACGACTCACGGAATGTCGTTCCATATATTCACTCATATCAAGACGCACTATCGCATTCTCATCATCAAACATAAACTCTGCAAGCGCGCGGGCGAGTTCTGTTTTTCCTACACCGCTAGGGCCTAAAAATATAAACGAGCCAATTGGACGAGAGGCATCGCTAACCCCCGTCCTATTTCTTCGAATTGCGTTTGATACAGATTCAATCGCCTCTTTCTGTCCGACAACTCTTTTACGCAATCCCTCTTCCATATCTGCCAATCGTTGCACCTCTTCTTGTAACATACGGCTTGCAGGAATTCCCGTCCATCGTGAAATAACGCGCGCAATATCTTCCTCGGTAATTTCTTCGCGCATTATTCTGCTATCTTTTTGTAATCGCGCTAATTCCTTTTCTTGTTCTTTAAGTTCTTGCTCATTGCGCGGTATTGTGCCATATCGAATTTCAGCAACACGCTCCAAATCGCCGGAACGCTCGGCAATTTCAGCTTCTTGGCGTTTTTCGTCAATCTCTTTTCTAAGTTCATGAATTGTACTAATTACGTCTTTTTCATTCCGCCATCTGCGCTCAAGCGCCCTTGAGCGTTCCTTGATATCAGCAAGTTCTTGATTTATTTTTTTCAAATTATCACGTGATCTTTTATCTTTTTCGCCTTTCAAAGCCTGCTTTTCAATCTCTAACCTTCTCACATCCCTTTGCAGTTTATCTAGCTCTTCCGGCTGGCTTTCTATGGTTAACCTAAGAGCAGAAGCAGCCTCATCCATCAAGTCAACCGCCTTATCGGGCAGATAGCGTCCGGGTAAATACCTTTGGGAAAGTTTTACAGAGGCAATAAGAGCCGCATCTGTAATTCTCACACCATGATGTACTTCGTATTTATCTTTTATTCCGCGCAACACAGATATCGCGTCGTCTGTGTTGGGTTCCACAACTAAAATCGGCTGAAAGCGCCTCTCAAGCGCCGGATCTTTTTCTATATATTTTTGATATTCCTTGGTTGTTGTTGCTCCAATCGCATGAAGTTCACCTCTAGCTAGCGCGGGTTTTAATAAATTTGAAGCATCTATGGAACCTTCTGCGGCTCCAGCACCTACAATTGTATGTAATTCATCTATAAATAATAAAACCGAACCCGATGCTTGTTGAATTTCTTTTAACAATGCTTTTAATCTATCTTCAAATTCTCCTCTATACTTTGTTCCAGCAACAATAGATCCAATATCTAGCGCTAAAAGTTCTTTATTTTTTAAACTTTCTGGAACATCCCCAGCCACAATCCGTTGGGCAAGTCCCTCTGCTATGGCAGTTTTTCCTACGCCTGCCTCACCAATAAGTACGGGGTTATTTTTTGTTCTTCGGCTTAAAACCTGCATAACACGCCTTATCTCATCCTCCCGACCAATAATCGGATCTAGTTTTTCATTTCGCGCCATTTCAGTTAAGTTGCGCGCATATTTTTCAAGGGCCTGAAATTTATCCTCTGGATGAGGGTCGGTGATGCGGACGCCGCCACGCAACTCGCTTAATGCCACCAAGACATTTTCGTAATTCAACTCTTTTGATTTACCATGTCCCATAACAGAACTTGCTATCATATTGGCTTCTTGCAAAAGCATTTGAGCCTTCGTCGGACTATCTATAATAGCCAAAAACATATGTTCTACACTTATAAACTCATCAGAAAGCTTGCGGGATTCTTCGCGACTACGAGCTAAAATTTTTGCTAAATCTTGAGTAACATAAAGTTGCCCAAATGGAAGAGTACCTACTGAGGGTCCCATTGGATTTATTATACGAGGAAGTTTGTCCAACTCATGATCAACGCTTTTCTGCAAACTACCCAAATCCATCCCAAATTTATCTAAAAGAGTTCTTACAATACTTCCATCCTGATCAAGCAAAGCCGCAAGCAAATGCAAATCAGACACTTGCTGGTGACTTTTTGTTTGGCTTATCTCTTGAGCTGTTTGCAATGCCTCTTGAGCGTATTGAGTAAAGTTATTCACACTAGGTTTTGGGTTATAGGTTTTAGATTATAGAAAACTAAAAACTATTTACCCATACTGTACTTAAATACAGTATAGCATATATATAAACAATTAGCAATCACCCCCAAAGAGTGCTAATTTAATAAATGCAAACCAACTTCGTCGTTAAATTCTCGCTTAAGCTCTCCTTCTCCTGTAAATATAACAACCTCGCAAGTAGAAGAAACAACACAACGATGAATATGTCCGCCAACAACATCCATATCTTCCCTGCTAAATAAACCATGCGCGTGGCAAAATACCTTACCTTCCTTCAACGCGATGTTACCTGTTATGCTTGCGATTTCTAAAAACTCTTTAAAATTTTTAATCTCATATTCTTTTATCTTCGTATCAAAATACGCTAAATCTAAATCCGCCAGAGAACCAATTGCCTGCAACCAGCCAGCTTTAATGTTCTCTTTTTCACAAAAATTTTGTATTGAGTTTATAAACTCCTCGCCCTTATCCAAACGAAAAATATATTTATTTTTATCCCTGTAAATTGTGTCCATAAAAATTACTTTCTTTTTTATGTTATTCAACTATAATTATTCCGCCATGGCCTATCTGTAAATGGTTGTGATAACCCCAATTACCTTTTTGAGCAAACGTAAAAGACCAGCTTTCTCCTGGTGCAACGCCCTTGCATGTGTCAAATAATTCCCCTGCCAAAGCGGTACTGCATTTACTTATATCCGAACTCGGATATAAGGTGTGTGTGGGATGTAGATTTGACGCTGTCCACATAGTATTTGAACTATCATTAACAAAGGTTATCGCATCTCCTGCTGAAATTTTAACAGTAGCAGATGAGTATCCAGAATCCGTATAAGTAACAGTTATGCTTTGTGGACTTTCTATATCCTCTGTATTGACGGCGTCATTTGGGGATTCGTTATCTTCGTTGACCTCCTGCAATTGCACGCTATCGTTTGTATCATCTATCTGATTTGTATCATCTACCTGATTATTGTTACTACTTTTATTTGCAAATAATGCAAATGCTGCTATGGCCACAAAAACTACCAAGAGAACCAAAAATGTTTTTTTCATATTTTATTATTTATAATTTCTATTATTTTAACCTTTGAGCGCTCCCCTGCAATTATATTAACATCTCCCCTTCGCACTTTGAAGTATTTAGCTAATATCTCACGCAATCTTCTATTGGCTTGCCCCTCGTGCGCGGGAGCATCCACCTTAACTTTATATGTTATCTCATCTAATTTCTCTACAAGCACCTTTCTAGCGCCCGACACTACCTGTATGTTTAACTTCATAAATTTAAATATTTACTAAGTGTGTATTGCTTTATGTATTATGACTTGCGGAAAAACCATTTGGTCACTTCGACTAACGTGATATTAACTACAAGCCATATCACAAGAATTCCAACCCACGGTAACGTCAGCGCCTGCGTATCTAAAATGTTTTGTAAGAATGGCAAATATATCGCAAAAGCCATTAAGATAAGTCCTATTCCAATTCCTATCAATATCCACCTGTTACTGAACGGGTTGAATTGAAATATGCTTTTTTTCAAACTGCGAAGGGGCCATGCTAAAAATAATGTGTAAATTCCAAATGCCGCAAATGTAAAACTTCGTACAACACCCTCATCGTATCCCTGACGCATTAAATACCAATAAAAACTAAACAACAGTGCGCTTGTTGCAACTCCCAATACTAAAATCATAAATAAAACCTCGCTATCTAAAACTTTGTTTCTTTTTTTACTTAAATGATTTTCAAAATTTTCTTCAAACGCAAACGCAAACGCAGGTATACTGTCTGAAAAAAAATTGACCCACAAAATCTGAAGCGCGTTTATCGGTAACGGCAATCCCAATAACAAACTACCCCCTATTAAAAGTACCTCATCTAAAGCATCGCTTAATAAATACACAATTGTTTTTTTAATATTGCTTAATACACGCCGACCTTCCTCAATTGCGGCAACTATCGTCTGAAAATTATCATCCAAAAGCACTAAATCTGCTACCTCTTTGGCAACATCTGTCCCACTACCTATCGCAATTCCAATATCAACGGTTTTTAACACGGGCGCATCATTTACACCATCGCCGGTCATTGCTACAACTTCGCCAGAATGTTTAAAAAGTCTGGCCACGCGCATTTTATCTTCTGGACTAACTCGGGCAAAAATCCTTATACTTTTCAACTTACGCAAAAGTTCTTCATCGGTAGTCTGTTTTAAATCTTGACCAGTCATTATGTTGCTTTCAGTAATCTCCCATCCAAGTTCGCGGGCAACACTTACTGCCGTTCCACTTAAATCCCCTGTTACCATAGCAACATGCAAACCAAATCCCTGTACCTTTTTCATGGCATCCACCACTTCCGGACGGATTGGGTCATAAAATGAAATAACGCCAGCAAACTGAAGATCCTTCAGGTCATCGGAACTTGATGTTTTAATTTCTTTATCGTGAGATACTATTTTAGCGGCAACCCCCACAACGCGCATTCCGCTATCTGATAGTTTCTCTATGGATTCCTTTATTTTTATATAACTATCCTTATCTAACTTGGACCTATCCAAAAGAATATCCGGAGCTCCAAGAACCGCAATAAAATTTGTGCCCTTCAAGTGATCCCATTCAAATTCATCGGTACGTTCTATGAAACTTGCGGAAAATTTATACCTAGAAGAAAATTCTAAAGTTTTTCTATACTTAATTTTCTTTTTCAAATCTACAATAGATACTCCGTAACGCGAACTATGTTTTACTATATTAGATTCAAGCGGATTTCCTTGAATTATCCATTGTTTAGGATTTTCTGTAGGATTTTCTATAACTACATCTGTATTCACTAAAGCTAACTTTAACACATCCACCTGTTCTTTTTCTAAGCCTTCAGCAAGATTCGTATAAGATGCCGAACCCTCCTTTAAATGTTGCGTCGTCAAAATATCTTTCATGTCCATTTTTGCCTGAGTAAGGGTTCCCGTTTTGTCAGTTAATATCACTGTCGTAGAACCAAGAGATTCTGCGGCGGCAAGTTTACGCACAACTCCCTTACGCTTTACTAGCCGTTCTACGCCTACAGCCAAAGTCACGGTTAAAGCAACCGGAAGAGCTTCGGGTATTGAACTAACCGCCATAGCGACTGCCACTAAAAACATATCTAAAACACTCTGGCCTCTTGCAACTCCCAAGACAAAAATTGAACCAACTACCAAGGTTAACCCAAGAGCTATAAACCAAGCCATTGATCCTATGGAACGCTGGAGCGGAGTTTTTTCTCTTTGCGTTGTCGCAACTAAACTTGCAATGCGCCCAATTTCGGTATTCTGACCGGTACAAGTAACCACAGCAAGACCAGAACCTCCAGCTACAAGAGTCCCGGCATAAACCATGTTTGCACGCTCCGCAAGTTCAGTAGACTTGGGCAAAATTTGGGTATGTTTAGTAACTGGCAAACTTTCTCCCGTCAAAATTGCCTCATCGACCGACAATAAATTGCTATCTATAATGCGCGCATCAGCAGCAACTCTAACTCCATTATTTAAATGCATTATATCCCCGGGAACAACTTCGTTTGCTGAAAATTCGTGTTCTTCATTCTGCCTAATCACGCGAACTCTTTCTTTTATATATGTTTTTAAATGTTCTAATGCCTCTTCTGCTCGGTTTTCTTGATAAAAACCAAGCGCTGTATTTATAATAATAGCTAAAATAACTACTCCTGCCGAAATCCAATCTTCCAAGAACAAAGTTACGACTGCAGCAATAATTAAAATAAATATCAAAGGACTTTTAAATTGACTTAAAAATATACGCAACTTTGTTATTCTTTTTGTTTTTTTAAATATATTTCCACCAAAAAACTTAAGACGCTGTTGGACCTCTTCGTTAGATAAACCACGATGAGTAGTTTCTAAAATGTTTATTGAATCCGCAGGGCTTAATGCCCAAAAAGGCCGTTTGATTGTATCTAAATCCATGTACCTATTATAACAAAAAGTTCGCAAACTTTTGCGAACTTTTTGTTAAGGAAATAGAATTCAATTTGTCGGTTAGTTTATTTAAGTAAGTTCGTTACCAGCGCAACCATTTGTTCTTTCTTGCTAGGGTCGCTTTCTGCGATAAGAAGTGTAAGTACAATTAAAGTCGCTGGATTAATATTGTGACTAGCACGGGCGCAATATTTACGAAGAAACCAAATAAAAGTAAAAGCGCCAGAACGTTTGTTGCCATCAACAAAAGGATGGTTCTTCACCATAAAGTACAAAAGGTGCGCGGCTTTTTCTTCTAAGCTTGGGTAAAGCGATTGGCCTCCAAATGATTGCATGACATTGCCCACAATACCCTCAACACTCCCTGATTTTCTTTCTTGGGCAAATAACTCCGTTGCTTGGCTTTTTTTAAAAAGCTCTCCACGCAAATTTTTTATGGCGCCTGCCAATTCTCCCGCAACTAAACTAATTGATTTTTTAGTTTTGGAATTAATATCAAGGGTTTCTTTGTCATAAGCGTCAAGCAAAACCCAGGTACTAGCAAATTCTTTGATGAGTTCCGTGTCAAAATCACCTCCAAGTTTCACAGCCTTCGATTTTGTCTGATAAGTTGTTGCTTGTTTAACTTCTTTTTTCTTTTTCATAATGAAATTAAAGTTACTCTATTTTTTAAGAAAATCCCCCAACTTCTTAAGGGCAATCCTCCGTACAGAAGTCTCGATCTGTTCTTCTTTGTTCATTTCTGCCCACGTCTTTTGAGACCCATTCGGGATAAATATTGAGTCCATTTCAAAGACTGCTTCCCCCCTAGGAAGTGACGCAATTTTCCCATCAAGCGACCCTCCAAATAAATTCAGGTCTTTACCATCGTACAAAGCAAAACTCACTTCGGCTACCGCGGTTCTGTCTTTATAACCGTCAAGTAATTTACAAAGTCCTTCCACCCTCAATTCTTGTAAAAACCACTTAAAGAGCGGCCCAGGTAGACCCTCTAGGGCCAAAAATCTTAAAGACATATCTTCTACTAAGACTGGTGAACCAACTTGCCTGAATGCTTCATAAGCCTTATGAGAAACCACCTCTTCCAAGTCCAATGACTGTATCTCTGGCAAATCAAGTTTTTTATGATCAATTTGATAATCTAAATGCCATCCAAGCTGCTCTGCTTTTTGGGGATGACTTGTGATAAATGTAATCTTGCTCATATCCAAATCTTATCACAACACGAAGTCTCTTAGTAGCTATGCAATATATAACGCACTTAATATAACGCACTTAAAAAATGCTTAATATCCTAAAATAAAAAAGCGGCGTTGCCAACAACAACTAACCGCTACTCATAATGTTCCCTCAAAAAGTTAGCCACTTTTTCGCTAAATTCATCGGGATTGGTAGATATAACATGGTGACCAGAATTTTTAATAACATAAACTTCAACTACCTGTTTCCTGCCCTTTGCTTTTACTAAATGTTGTAATTTGATACTGCTATCTACTGCGGCGTAGGGAGCATTATCACCAGCAACTATAAGAGTGGGGCAATCTATTTGCATAGCGGCAAACTCTGCGCTGTGAGCAAAAAGAGCATCTATCCCCGCTGCCCAAAATCTTGGATTTGTATTTCTTTTGTCATACTCTTTAATTTCCTCTATTTGTTTTTTCAACCCTGATTCGTCTGGGCGAGTACGGACAAATAAATTTGGGAAAATAATCTTAGCAATCTTATGGGCCCAAGTGTTATTTATAATTTTCAAAATAAATCTTGTTTCACCAAAGGGTTTCAATAGATTGTATAAAATATGAAATCCCCATCTTCGATATAGCTCAAACGCACTGCCCTTTAAAATCGGATCGTTCACAACCAACACTTTTACCCTGTCTTTATGTTGGGATGCGATATGCAAAGCAATTGTGGCTCCAAAAGAATAACCAACCAAAGCGAACTCCTCAACGCCTGCGTCATCTATGGATTTCATTACACTATCGACTATATGTTGGATTACTTCTTTTCGTTTTAAGTTGGGGCTTTTTAGTTTTCCATTTTTGCCATGACCGGGTAAGTCAACTGCGATAAATCTATAATTTTCCCCCGCACCCTGCATTCTTGGAATAACTATCCGTTCAAAAATTAAACTTGAAGCGCCCCATCCATGAAGAAATATTAACGGCTTGCCCTGATTGATATCTGTGTAAGCAAGCAAGTAAATCACCTAACTTTTGTATTGAACTATGGCTAGTATAGCAAATTTTACAAAAAAAGCGAGAAAAACTCTCGCATTTATACATATCCTATCTTTTACGTGGACACAATAATCATCCTTAAAAACTCCAGTTTTTAAGGATGATTAGTTTTTAAAAAAATTTTTTATACTAACAACAACGCAATCAATGCTCCTCCAACCAATGCCATGTTTTTGAGAAAGTTACTCATTTGCGACATTCTATCGTTTGTATCTTTTAACGACCAAAAATTGTGCATAAACAAAGAAGTTACAATTAAAAACATAACCAGTAACAAGACTGCAAATTGAACATAAGCGGCAAATACCACACCGAACCCGCCAACGAGCAAAAAAACACCCCCTAATAAAACTGCCAATTTGGGCGAAGGAACTTTTTTACTTTTTGCCATTGCGGTTAAGGCATTTGCTTTTGTAAAATGGTTAAGCCCCATTAATACAAAAAACCCTCCGAATAATAAACGACCAATAAAAATAAGTGTTGGGTAATCCATATATTTTATAAAAAACGAAGAAAATTAATTAAATGACCTTTTGAATTTCTTATGTTTATATTATATCAAATATTAAAACAAATTAATAGTTTTAAAAAATAAAAAACGTCTCAAATGTTTGCCCGCTCACAACTTTTAGTGTGAGTGAACCTTTTGAAACGTTTACGAAAACGAATTGCCGCAACCACAACTGCGACTTGCGTTTGGATTGTTAATCTTTAACCCTGAGCCAGAAAGACCATTATCTATATAATCTACCTCTGAACCGTTAAGCAATCTAAAACTTTCTTGATCTATAACAACTTCTACTCCGTCAAAATCTTTGTGCCAATCATCGCTACTTCTGACGGTATCAAGTTCCATCTCATAAGTAAACCCAGAACACCCACCGGACTGCACTCCCAACCTAAGGTATAGCTGGCTACATCCTCGCTTTTGTTTTTCTATATCAATCAAATTCTTCAACTCCTCTTGAGCTAATTCTGTTAGAGTAATTCCGCGCGGTCTAATGTCAATTGGCTGACTCATCTTGCTCCTCCCTTGTGGTGTAAGAGTTAAACGGTTTAAAAAACCATATCATAATCGGACCATCGCTCATAGCTTTCATTGCTCGTAACATAAAATCCGACCACTTATGCTTGATGTCTTTATCCGTTCGCATGACATATCCTTTCATGAAGTTCAAGCAAGTCCCTTGCTACTCTTTTTTTACATTTGGGATTAGGACAATTTAAACAACAGTCGTATTTACAATTTGCAAATTCTGCGTAATGACAACCGCATTCACATTCGTGGTGTATGCATGTTCCAAACATAACTACCCTTCTCCTCATCTGGTACTAATAAAACAATACCACAAATAAAAAAACCCTGCTAGGCAAGCATTATGGTTCAACAGCTAATTTAATCGCCTCATGTAAAGTTGAGGCGATTAAAAAACGGCTCATCTTTCCGCCAACTGGCGGATTGAGCCGTTTTTTATTTTGTTAAAAACTGAGTAATACGCCTGACTATTACGACAAGGCGATAACGAATCTACAATATCTTAGCATAATGCATAGAATAAAAACCTAAAATAGCAAAAATTCCTAAAATTGTTGCCCAAATCAGTAGCATAATAAGTTTATTTATCTTGTTGTTTCCTATCTCTTTCACTAAAAAATAAGTTACTATCCCTGCAACAATATAAATAGCCAGTGAAAAAATACCCTTTGTTACCCAATGATGGCCAGAAACACCCGCAAGCCAATCTTTCAGAGGTTTACTTCGCTCTGCCCAAATAGTAATTACCGTAACAAAAGCTACAGAAAACAAGGACGCTACTACAGATGAGTATATTAATTTTAGTTTATTCATATTATCCCCATCGCGCCGCCGCAGATATAATATAACCCATTATACCTATAGCGAGCCCTATGAATACCAATAACCCAACTAGCAAAATGGTTGATTTTTTTAAATTATTTGCGCTAAATTCGTCTTTTGTTAAAAGCATGATAAACGTTATTGTCAGAGCAAGCGGAATAATAAAAAGAAAGATGTGTTCTTTTGTTTCCATGACAATCGCGTGCGCCCAAGGCGCAAGTCCTTCTTTAATAATTGGTTTAACTTGAGAGCCATAATACACAACGTAGTAATATCCTCCAAAAACCCAACTCAAAATAAACCCGCCAAGTCCCACAAGGCTCGCAAATAAAATTCTTGTTCTGTGCCTTGCACCTGCGATTAACTCGCCCAACACCCACAAAAAACCATCTATCCCAAGTATGGCAAATCCCAAGTGTAGCCCTATCAACACCGGCCGATTATTTAATATATCTAATATAAACATGCTTTAGTTCAGTATAACAAAATAAACGCCCACCTACAACAAACGTAGTGCACGATTCTTAAAGACACAAAAGCGGAATATGGTCCCGTTTTTGTGTCTTTAAATAATAAAAAACTAACTCTTAAAAATAATCTCAAATGGATACATTCCCATTCCACAAATTCCCTGTAAAGTTCCGGTTTTAGGGTTGCCTAAATTAATATCCACTGTTCCTGCTGGTGGTAAGTTCCTGGCGATATTCATACTGGGGATGCGAACCGAAGAGGAACAATCAAATGTTCCGTTCGTTTCAAATCTCAAAATTGTCGGCAAGTCTGCTTTGGCAATACTTTTTCTTGGCGAGTAACCACCCTTTGCTCCTATTTCAATTATTTGTTTCCCATCAACTACTGTCACATTATTTAGCGGAATATTATCTGTTTCTTGAGAATTGCCTCGTACCAAAACAAAAGATCCCCCAACGAGGCCGACTGCGATAATAATTGATACAAGGGTTGCTTTCATAGTTATGATTATATTTTATCAAAAATTAAAAATCGGTGAAATAAGACCAATCACTACCAAGCTATTAATGAGATTAAATAATGCAAACATAATCACAATAAGTCCTGCGGTTTTGAAAAAGATACCCGCCTTCGAGTTACTTTGAATATTAAGGGAACTGAAACTAATTAACGCCAGCACTGGTAAAGTTCCTAGCGCAAAAGAAAACATCGTTAACCCTCCCCTAAGAAAACTTCCCGTAGATAGGGTGTAAATTTGCATTGATTGAGTAAAACCGCAAGGCAAAATAAACGTAGCGATACCGACGAGTAGCGGTGTAATCATATGATTGAGTTTTGAAACTCTCAAGGCATGCTTTGAAATGAACTTCGGTGTCGCCAATTGGAATTTCTTTGCCCAATGAAAAACATCAAGAAGATTGATACCAAGAATAAGCATCACAATGGCAATAAACACATTCAAGACGAGGGTTGTTGTTGTGTTTAAAGCAAAAACTGCACCGATTGCTCCAATAACACCACCGAGAATAAAAAATGAAACAAGACGACCACCATGAAATAAAAGCTGTGGTTTAACCTTATCACTCCCCCTTGCAAAGGTGGCCGACATCGAAAGGACCAAACCGCCTACAACAGCCATACAGGTGGAAAGCGAGGCAATAATACCAATTACAAATGACGTTCCATAAGTGACATTATTCGTATTTACGAGATTAACTATACCCATTTTTTGTAAAAGCACAAATAACAGTGCGAAACTAATGGCTATGGGAATTGCAACTTTAAAATCCGTCCAATTTTTTGTTTTTATTTGTTTTTCAACATCAAGTGAATACCCGTGTTTAGTAAGAACACCCGTAAGTTCTTGGGCAATGGATTCAAGGGACATATCTCCAAAATCTCCACATATTTTGACGGAATTAGTCTTCAAGCTTGATTTAGCAGACAAAACTTTCGCATGATCTTGTAGCTCACTTTCTGTGAGAAGTATGCAAGCATTACAGTGCATTCCCTTAACATGAAATGTATAGTTTTTATTCATAATATTTTTAACTTGGGTAAATTTTCTTCTGCGCTACTGGTAATTTCTAAATTGCAACTACGGTGCTCTCTGCACCATGCCTCACATTTTTCTGCCTGTTCCAGATTAACATAATGAAATCCACATTCTTCACACTGATATAAATTTATATTACCATCTTTAATTTCTTTCATATTTTTTTTGCTTTTATACGGAGCGAATTACCAACAACCGAAACGCTTGAAAAAGCCATTGCCAAACCCGCAAAAATTGGGTTAAGAAGCCAACCAAAAAACGGATAAAACAACCCGCCCGCAAGGGGAATGCCAATAATATTATAAATGAAAGCCCAGAATAAGTTTTGTTTAATACCCCTCATTGTTATTTTTGAAAGCATCACTGCTTTAACAAGCTTAGAAATGTCTCCATGAAGCAAAGTAATGCCTGCCGACTCAATGGCTACATCTGTTCCACTAGCCATCGCAATGCCAACATCAGCTTGAGCAAGAGCAGGAGCATCGTTCACTCCATCGCCAGCCATTGCAACAACCTTACCTTGAGATTGTAATTCTTTGATTTTTTTAAGCTTATCTTCTGGCATTACCTCTGCCACAACTTCGTTTATACCAACTTGTTTTGCGATATACCTTGCTGTATTTGTATCATCACCTGTAAGCATCACTACCTGAATGTTAAGCTTATTTAATCGAGCTACCGCATCAATTGCTTCTGGTTTTATTGTATCAGAAACCATTATAACAGCGAGGACTTTTTCTTTTATCGCTAAAACAACAGGTGTTTTGCCTTCAAGCGTCTCTTGCTCAATTGACTGTGTATCAAATGATAAATTAATGTCTTTTACTAATTTAGCATTGCCAGCAAAGTATTCAGTGTTATTAATAACGCCTTTCAAACCCTTGCCTCTAATTGCTTCGAAATTACTTACGGGCATAAAGGACAATTTTTTCTCATTCGCATAGGAAACAATTGCGTGAGCAATGGGATGTTCTGATTTTTTTTCAAGCGAAGCAAGAATCACTACAAGTTCGTCATTACTTTTTTCTGAAAAGTTTTGAATTGAAGCAAGCTCTGGTCTGCCTTTAGTGATCGTCCCTGTTTTATCAACGACAAGTGTGTCTATTTTATGTAGCTTCTGGAGAGTTGCCGCATCTTTAATTAAGATTCCTTCTTTAGCCCCCTTACCAACTCCCACGATAATCGCTGTTGGTGTTGCAAGGCCAAGAGCACAAGGGCAAGCAATAACTAATATACCCACAAACGAAACCAGACCCAAAGAAAGTGCTTGGGAAAAACCAAAATAAGGGACGCCAATGAAAAACCAGATACCCAAAGCAACAAAAGCAAGAACTAAAACAACAGGAACAAAAATACTTGAAATTTTATCAGCAAGTGCTTGAATAGGTGCTTTGCTACCTTGAGCTTCCTCAACCATTTTTATAATTTGAGCAAGCATAGTTTCTGAACCAACCTTAGTAGCCTTAAATGTAAACGAACCACTTGTATTTATTGTTCCGGCAACAACACTCTCACCAATCTTTTTTTGAACAGGCATTGGTTCACCAGTGACCATCGATTCGTCAATATACGAGAAACCGTCGGTAATAACTCCATCTACTGGAACCCTTGCTCCTGGTTTTACAACAACAAGATCGCCATGTATTACATCATTTATTAAAAGCTCTATTTCTTTGCCATCACGTATAACAAGCGCAGTTTTTGCTTGAAGATTAAATAATTTCTCAATAGCATCGCCTGTTTTTATCTTTGATCGAGCTTCAAGATATTTACCAAGAGCAATAAAAGTAATGACCACAATCGTAACGTCGTAATACGTATTGTCTACATTTATGAACGGCCGAAGAGATTCTTCAAAAGCAGTAACTATAAAACTATAAAAGAAGGCCACAGAAGTTCCAATACCAATCAGCGTTTCCATATTGGCTTTTCCATAGCGAAGAAAGCGATAAAAACCAAGCAAGTAAGGTTTACCGACCACAAATAAAGTATAAGTAGCAAAAATGGGTAAAAGATGATGGAAAAATTCTTTTGTCGTTATACTCATTGCGGGGATAAAACTATATTGTGCAAAAATATCCCAGCCCATAACAAAAGCGCTAAAAATAGCAAGCGGTATAGCAGAAATAACTTTTGCGCGCATATCTGAAACTTCTGCCAATTTCTCTTTTTTTGATACTTCAATGCCACTCAGTATCAACCCTGAGCCTGTCGAACGGGTTGATTGGTTAAGTCCAAGATGTGCTGCGTGTTCATTTGTCGACACATTCATCTCTTCAACAATGGGGACGATAAGAGAGTAGCCAAGCTTTTTTATTTTTTGAGAGAGATAATTAGGATTAGTCTTGGATTCATTAAACATTATCTTGGCTGTTTCGGTCCCATAATTTACTTCAACGGACTCAACCCCATCTGTTTTTTTGAAAATTTTTTCTATAATACCCGCACACGAAGCACAGTGCATTCCTTTTACTTTGTAGGTTTCTGTATGACTCATGGTTTTATTTACGCTTTAGACGATATACCTTAAGTATTTCTTCTCTAGCCTTAATTTCCTTCCCCTTCTTTATTTGATCAAGCGCACAGGTGCTCAAATGATTTTCCATCATTGCATCTTCAACGCCCGAGAGGGCTTGTTTTACTGCTGAGGTTTGCGTGATTACATCAATACAGTAAGTATCTTTTTTAACCATCTCTTGTAGTCCACGAACTTGTCCCTCAATAACTTTGAGGCGACGCATAACTTTTTGTGTTGAATTGATATTCATATAAATACAGTATACCCCCCTAGGGTATACTATGTCAATATATATATAAAACTTCGATACTACAGAGTATGATAGTTTTGTATATACAAAAAATCACCCATGCGGGCGACTTTATTCTTGGGTACTTTTTCTTGCTACTTCTCTGCACTCAATTTCCAACGGATGGTTTCTATATCCATGTTTAAACCATAGCCATATATAGCGTATATATGTTTTTACTAAACCTGCTTCTTGAAATTGTCTCCAGTGGCACAGTTCATGAATGTGCAGTTTTTTATTATCTTTATGGGCTTTTTCAATAAAAATACCAAAAGGAGGCAATGTAATACCGCGATATCTGCCCGGAAGCCGGCTCACGTAAAAAATACGAGGTAATTTTTTTACTTGCCCCGAGCGGAATCGAAGGGTCACTCTTTACACTTCCCTTCTTGGTCATAACTAAACTAAAAATACTACATTTATAAACCGCTGTCCAGATTGTTTGTCAATAAAAAAGTCGTCTGCTGTGCCCTTCCGTAGCTTTAGCGTAGGAGGGTTAGGATGACTTGTGGCATCTGCATAAACTTATGCCACCGACTACCGCGGCACCAACCTGTGCAGTAGATTTACCAACAAAATGTTTCTTATATTCGCGCACAGCCTTACGAAAACTTTTAGTTTCTATCTTAATATTCGGGGGGCCCGAAACAACCCACACTCCCCCATTATTCCAATAGAAATACAAACAAGGAAACCACCCTTGGTTTTCGATACTTTGACCAGAGAAATATGCAAAACCATCCGTAGGGAATATAGGAAATATTTTTTTAAGAACTTGATACTCAACCAATCCCTTGGCTATACCCATCTCTATCTCCCTTCTTTTTACTAAAAACTAGCTTAGCAAATATGCAGTGGGTTGTCAAATTTCAGAAATAAGGGAAAATAATTTAAAAGCTTCATCCTATAGTTTTATCCGACAACCCCACAGGATAAAACTACGGTTGAAGCTTAATAGTTACTAATAAAATTCGAGCGGATTATACCATGTCAAAAGTTCGTTTTGCGTTTCTACGTATCCTCTAAAATCTATATTTGTTCCTTTTAACATACCAAAATGCAGATGCTTTCTCTCTCCGCCTGTCTCGCTTGTTTCATTCGCCCCCAAAACACCTACTTTTTGCCCCCCAGATACTATGCTACCTTGTGCAGGTAAGGATTTGGGATCTAAGTGCCCATAAAGTGTTAAAATATTTTGAGAATTAATATTATGTTTTATAACTAAAACGCCTCCGTATCCAGAGGCGCTTTCTGAAAAAATTACTGTACCATTTGTTATAGCAAAGACATCAACCTCTTGGCTTATGTCTTCGTATTCAACATCAACTCCTGTATGATACCCCTTGAATCTTTCTAGCTGTACTGGCGAAGTCTCTGGGGTTATATAAGTACCAAATAGCTTTTTTGTTATTCTTTCTTTGAATTCTTTTACGGGTTCAAAAAGAAGACTTGTATCTTTTTTAGAAAAACCAATACTCTCAAGAAAATGCTGATAAATCGCTTCGTCAAGTTCAGGATTTTTTGCTATCACTAAAAATACTGAAGGATTACTATCTGATACACGGATATCGGTTACAGTATGTTTCTGACTCCTCCAGGTTGGCTGGTTTAAAAAGTTTGCAACTCCAGTTTTTTTCTCGATAATATACTGCACTGCGGGTCTTCCATTTATAGTAATCTCTTTTCGTTCTAAAATATTAACAGTCGAAAGTGTTAAAAAAGAATTGGCTTCAAAGTGTCGTACAAAAATTTGAGATTTTTCCAAACTAGGATTAGCGTTATTTAAAAAATTATAAAAATTAATCGCTTCTACCGCGGGCACCGCCTCTACTTTCCATTCTTTTGGTATCTCTACTGAAAACTCAAATTCTGAATCAATATTATTTATTTTTGATATATCTATTTTTGTATAAATATTTGTATCTGCGGACTGGCTCTTAATTTCTGATTTTACAGAATTATTATTGTTAAAATAAAAAAATATACCAATTACACCGATAACGAGTACGGACAAAATTCCATATAACAAATACTTCTTCGTGTTTATTTTTTGCATAGTTTTATTTATCTTCACTTCTTAAAACGACGATGTCTGTACACATGACTTGAAGAATTTCTGGAACTGCGACGCGGATTTCTTTTTTTTGAATAAGATTCTGGGTGCTGTGATCTGCTAAATCCTGTTGCAGAAAACTTAGAAAACTCGGGGAGTTTTGAAGTAGGAAGAGCCTTACGAATAAGGCGTTCAATTGCCCGAACCTCTTTTTCCTGATTCGGCATAGCAAAACTAATCGCATGCCCTCCAGCTCCTGCGCGAGCCGTACGGCCAATTCGATGCACATAATCATCGGAGGTTGAAGGCAAATCATAATTAAGGACTAATTCAATTCCCACAACATCAATTCCGCGCGAAGCGATGTCCGTCGCAACGAGCACTCTATACTTCCCAGACTTAAATCCATCAAGCGCTTCGCGACGCTGACTAAGGGACCTGTTTGAATGAAGTTCGGAAGCCGTAATATCTAAGCTTCTGATTTTTTGCATAATCTTCTTTGCACCATATTTTGTCCTTGTAAAAACGAGAGTGGGTCCCTGATATTTTTTAAGTAATGCTTCGAGCAATCCCACTTTACTATCTTTCTGAACAATAAAAAGTTCTTGGGTCACCTGCTCAACTATTGTACCTGCGGGAGCAATTTCTACCCGAACCGGAAGCTTCATGTGAGCGGCTGCTATTTTCATGATTTCGGCTGGCATTGTGGCGGAAAAAAGCATAGTTTGGCGATCCTTCGGCAATGCTTGAAAAATTTTCTCTAGCTGGGGAAGAAACCCCATATCAAGCATTCGATCAGCCTCGTCAATAACAACAATACGAACATTAGTAAGTCGAACATTTTTTTGATTCAAATGATCTATTATACGCCCCGGCGTTGCAACAATAATATGAGAACTTTTTGAAAGAGCGCGAATCTGTATGCCAAGAGAAATTCCGCCGATCAGTACTGCGGTTCGAAGCCCTACACTGTGCCCGACCTTCTTCAGTGCCTCATCTACCTGAAGCGCGAGCTCACGCGTCGGTAACACAACAAGCCCTTGCTGGCCTTTTACTTGAATGAGACGCTGGATCATCGGCAGACCGAACGCGAGCGTTTTGCCCGTCCCTGTTTGTGCAATCCCTACTAAATCCTTCCCTTGAACCGCAACGGGTATTGCCTGCACCTGAATTGGTGTAGGAATTTTAAAGTGAAGCTTTTCCAAAATTTCTAAAAATACTGGGGCGATACCCAGACCATAAAAATTGCCAGTGATGTTTTTTGGAAAATTCTGATGCATATACTAATTTTACTTATTAATACCTATTTGAACAAACTATATGTTACTAGCGGCGCGCTTTCGCGCGTTCATTCTCTGTAAGATACTGCTTACGAATGCGTACGCTATTTGGAGTTATTTCTAAATACTCGTCGTTACTCATCATTTCCAGTCCACGCTCAATGGTAACAGGTGTAAATGGCGTAAGAGAAATATTTTCGTCAGATCCACTTGCGCGCATATTGGTTAACTGTTTTCCTTTTGTGGGGTTAACTGGCATTTCTACCCCTTTGATCGTATTACCTATAACCATGCCCTCATAAACTTCCGTATTGGGGCCTACATATAACGCTCCTCTTGCTTGAAGATTATAAAGGGAAAATCCGAGTGTTTTTCCGGTTGCCATAGAAATCATTGATCCGGTTTGTCGCGTCTGAATTTCTCCCGTGTAGGGTTTAAAACCAATGAAGTGACTGGCAAATATTCCTTCCCCTTTTGTATCTACCACAAACTGATTGCGGTAACCTAAAAGCCCGCGCGTGGGTCCTTCAAACATAATTCGAATTATACTGCCATTCTGTTTTATACTTGACATTCTTACTCCTCGCTTGTTCAACTTTTCAATAACCGTTCCCTGAACGTCAAAGGGAACATCTACCACAACCTCTTCAAATGGTTCACTTTTTACACCATCTATTTCTTTTGTAACTACCTGCGGCTGAGAAACTTGAAGTTCGTATCCCTCACGTCTCATATTTTCCAGCAAAATTGCTATATGCAATTCCCCCCTTCCGTATACTTTTGTAGCGTCATCATTAAATTCAATTCTAAGTCCTACATTTATCTCAAGCTCCTTCAAAAGGCGTTCTCTTATCTGTCGTCCTGTTACAAATCTCCCTTCCCGCCCCGCGAATGGAGAATTATTAACTAAAAAATTAAGCGCTATAGTTGGCTCGTCTACTTCTATTGCTGGCAAAATTTCCGTATCTTCCCTCTCGCATATTGTATCCCCAATGTAAATCTCGGGCAGACCGGCAAGCATTACAATGTCTCCTGCCTGAACTTGAGTTGCTTCTTTTCTGTGAGTTCCCTCAAATGTAAACACTTTTGTAATTTTTCCCTTTTTTATTTCACCCGTTGTTTTTTTAACAAACACTTCTGCGCCATCTCTAAGCACGCCTTCATATACACGCCCAATGGCGAGCCTACCAAGAAAATTGTCATAAGCTAAATTAAATGGCTGTACTTTTAAATCACCGCCAATATTACTAGGGGCCGCAGGAACTTCTTCCAAGATTACATCCAACAAGGGTTCCAAATCTTTCTGATCGTCGTTCAAAGAACGCATGGCAACTCCATTTTTTCCTATAGCATACACGGTTGTAAAATTAATCTGTTCCTCGCTAGCTCCTAAATCAAAAAAAAGCTCTAAAATTTCATCATGCGCCTTTGCTGTATCGGCTGCCGGTTTGTCTATTTTATTTAAAACTACAATGGGTTTGTGTCCAAGCTCAAGGGATTTTTTTAAAACAAAACGCGTTTGAGGCATCGGACCCTCCTGCGCGTCTACAACCAAAAGTACGCAGTCAATTGAACGAAGCACGCGCTCAACTTCAGAACCAAAATCCGCATGTCCGGGTGTATCTACAATATTAATTTTTGTCCCTTTATAACTAACCGAAGCGTTTTTGGCGTAAATAGTAAGACCACGCTCTTGTTCTAAAGCGTTTGAATCCATACTTAGCCCCTCTTCAAGCGCCCCTGTTTGGCGCATAATAGCATCAGTTAGAGTTGTTTTTCCATGATCCACGTGGGCAATAATAGCTATATTTCGAATTTCCATAAAAAAATAGCCTTCTGTAGGCATTAACACAATAAAGTATACCATGCGAAATCGTTTTTATCAACTTTTCATCCTAACGCCCCAATCCTATATAACTTCCATCACCTTAAGTTTGCTGTCCTTAAACTTATACAGTTGGGGTAAGCGATGTGCTAACCCTTTTTTTGTTCTTCTAAGCGGACGAAGTAATTTTAAAGCAAATAGTTTTCTTGCTAAGCTTGTTGAAGGGTTAAAAGTTGGTAGAATCTTTCGGTGGTTTCCAGCCAGCAAAAAGGCTTTGGTCGGTCTTAAATAAATCAAATAAATATATCTTTTGGTTTTCTTCATCGTAGAACATATTCCACGATGAAAGATCGTGAAACTCAGGCAATACCTCTTGAAGAGTTCTCATTTTATCCTCGAGTTCTTCTTCTTGCTTGCGTAGTTTTCTAAGCTCTTCAGCCTCTTGTTCCCACATATCCATACTTTTATCAGGAGCCTGCCTGTCATGTACCAACTGTAAATGCTCTATTTTTAGTCTCAATTCCACCATATAATCTCTAAGGAGCGGAAAATCAACCCACTCTGAAATAAAAAATGTTTGTCCACCATCTTCTTGATATCCAAACGTATGTTCAACTGTGCCTACCCAGGAGAGATTCTTAAGCCGTCTTTTTACATCTTGCGTATTTACAAACTCATCATATCCTTTTCCTCTACTAGGCCAAAATTCAGATTTAATAAAAAAAGAACCCCCATCAACATCGAGTTTCAAATAATAAAACGTCATGCTTCCATCTTTTAGATTCTTTTTTACCTCTAGCTTAATCCTCGTAACTTTCCCGTTGAACCTTTCATCAAATTCAAAAACGTCCCCAACTTCTGAATTAACAAGTTCTTGGCTTCTTAAAATTTCCCTGATTCTTCTTATAATCCCCGGGTATTCACGAATCAGATTCCTAAATTCTTCCGTATAAGCAATTTTTCTATGTTCAGATTCTTTGTTTACTATCTTCTCCTGTTTCATTAAATAAAGAATAGCATAAAAAAGTTCTACTATCCACCCGCATGTGTAACCCAAAAAACCGCTAAATTAGCAGTTTTTAATTACTTGTCCTAAGCGAGCGAAACGAGTCGAAGTGGCTTGCGCTGAGCGAATGAAATGAGTCGAAGTGGCTTGCGCTGAGCCTTGCCTGCCCTCAGGCGGGAAGTTAGAATTGCTATAATAGGTAGTCTTGGGGTTAAATTTAATCTTGTAAAATGTCAGGAATAAAAAGTGTCAAAAATTATTTAGTTTTCAAAGCAAATTGTACAATGTATATTTTATGAAAAATTTCCCCATCTTTATTTTTTTGGAATTTATAGAGTGGATATATTTTATTTATATACTCTAAATTTTTTTCAGTTTCGCCTCCTTCGCGTATATCCTTTTTGACTTCTGCCAGAACTTCACCCTTTAAGTCAAAATTTTCTGCGATTTCTAGAAGAGATTTGTCAGAATTTAATCTCTTATCAACACCCAAAAAATCAAAAAGCAAAATAAGCATTTTGCCCCCCGAATTTAAATGAGAATGAGCGCCCTGTAGTAATTTAATAACCATATCTCTGCCATCTACACCTCCGTAATCTGCAATGTGCTCCTC
>Ga0209343_10000251_pt1 | contig 73941 bp, 75 predicted proteins | sample RifCSPlowO2_02_FD_184026 | JGI IMG/M metagenome (GOLD analysis project Ga0209343, IMG submission 184026) | Groundwater microbial communities from Rifle, Colorado - Rifle CSP2_plank lowO2_0.2 (SPAdes) (version 2) | ecosystem: Environmental > Aquatic > Deep subsurface > Groundwater | place...
GTGGTTCTTTTTGCCACTATTCTTCTCTAATTAATTTATGGCAATACTATACATGATTTTCCTTAAGCATTACACAAAAATTATACCACCACAAATTTTAACTCTCCCTCACTTTTAGAGGGGATACGTTTTTCCCGTTATTTTTTATGTTAGAGGTGGTTTATGAATACTAAGTTTTTAATTTCTTCCCTTCTTATTTCTTCAGTAATACTTGGAAGCATTGTTAAGGCAGAGAACGACGTTGTAGATCCTGATTTTCCAGGCTTTCATATTATTCCGCAGAAGATGGTGTACTCTGGTGAAGACCTTGAGCGTTATGCTGAAATGGCAATGAAGTATAAGAAAGTTACAAAGAAAGTTGCAGCTGGTGAGTTGATTTTTAAAGGAGATCCCTCTTATAATTTAAAGCTAGCTCAAATGGCGGCATTTAAAATAGCTGGTACGGCTTGGAACATTGCCGAACCTTTGGTTATTCCAGTTGGGATACGCATGTGTGGTAACGTTGCTTTGAGCCATTTTGCTCCTTGTTTTGCAGGTTTCGCTGGAAAAACAGCAGCTGCTGCTGCATCTAAAGCCAGTGCTGGATGGACATGGTTGATCCCTGGAGCAGATAAGGTTATTAGAACAAGTGCAAGCAAAGTTGCAAGTGGTGAAGCTTATCGTCAAGCAGGGACACTAGCAAGCTATGCAGAAGCTTATGGTCCAACAGCTTTCACAGCGACAAAAAAGCTTGTTTCTACAACAGGAAGGCTCGTGGGAAGTGGAATGTCAACGATTTACAATCGCTTTTTTAAGAAGAGCATGCCTGTAGCTGAGCCCATCGCTGCCTAATAATTTATAATTAAGCCTTCCTCCCTAAAAAGCCACACAATCTGTGTGGCTTTTTTATTATGAAAGAATTATAAGGTAACCTGAGTTTGGATAAGGGAACCATTTTTTCTTTTAAAAACAAAGCAACATCGTCATTACTTACTTCTCCACCCCTTTGAGAGTGGTGAGTTGCTCGCAATGACAAAAAAACAGCGTCTTTGCGAGGAGCTAAAAGCTCCGAAGCAATCCAGAAATAACTACCAAAAATGTATAGGTTTTTACGAAACGTTATACTAGGTAGGTCTGAATGAAATTAAGGCGCGCCTAAAAAGAGAAATTGCCCAGTTTTCTTGTTTTGACGTCGACGTGCATCAATAATTCCCCTGATAGGAGAAAACAGGCTTGGTATATGTTGAATTTCATCTAATACGAGCAAGTGGTTTGGATTTAAGCGGCAATATTCTTCGATGTCAGCTATTTTAGCCAAATCACTCGGCAACTCTAAATCCAGGTAAAACCCTTGGCAAGTATGAATATATCCAAAGCAAGTGTTGTTTTCCCAACCTGGCGCGGTCCAATTAATACCACTGCTGGGTTTTTAGCCAGAAGCGCTTTCTAATTTTGCTGTAAGTTTCCGCTCTATCATGTATGCAAATCTAACATGAAATGTTACATTTACATAGTTATTTTCCTACATTCTTTCCTGAGAAGCCTCGTTTAAAGAAAAAAGATGCCTAGAATTGGAGCTCTAAAGTTCCCTCATGATAGTTGATATCAAAGTCCACTTCGGGAGAGTCAGGGTTTTCTTGGTCATAAAGATCAACAGCATTATTATAACAAATGCGGCAATCGGCTGTTTCTCCATTACATTCATCGCTACATTGTTTTAAAACAAAGGCATCAAAGTCCTCTAGAGCCAGTGATGGGGCGCCTCCGAACAAATAGAGCGCTGCAATTAGAAAATAATATTTTGACATGTTTCTCCCTTTCAATTGTAGCCTTATCTTAGCATAAGTTAGTTCAAAAACCTCTATTTTCAGCGCGTTGAAGCGTTTATAATTTGCCAAAAATCCTCCAGTTTAAGGCTCGCCCCTCCAACTAAAAGGCCATCTATGTGCGCCAGTTCAAGAATTGCTGCTGCATTTTGGGCTGTCACGGATCCTCCATAAAGGGTGGGCACAAGAGCCCCTCCCCCCATACGGCTGGCGAGCTCATGTTTTATTAGGCCCATGACTTCTTCAATTTGCTCTCCCGTAGGCACCTCTCCTGTTCCGATTGCCCATAAAGGCTCATAGGCAATCATAATTTGGTGAGTATTAAAGGTTTCAGGCAAATCAGAAAGCAGCTGATTGGCAATGATGTGGAGTGCTTTTCCACTTTTTCTCTCTTCAGCCGTTTCCCCGATGCATAAAACGGGACGTAAGCCTCCCTGAATAGAAGCCTCAATCTTGCGTCTTATCAAATGGCTTGTTTCAAAGTGATGGCGACGCCTTTCGCTATGACCGACAAGCACATACATACAGCCCACATCGACAAGCTGCGTTACACTAACATCGCCTGTAAATGACCCCGCCTTTTCCGGGTGAACGTCCTGTGCCCCCACCTGAATGACGGTCCCCTTTAAGACCTCAACAACCGTTGATAAATAAGGATAAGAGGGACAGAGTATAACATGAGGAAGAGGACGCGTTGCTTCTTGAATCCGCTTCAAAAAGCTAGCTGCGAGCTTTTTAGCTTCCACCTTTGTCCCATTCATTTTCCAATTACCAATGATATACTGCTGCATACACCCTCACTTTTTATCGTTCACATATTTTGCTCAAAAGACACATTCCTGTCCATAGCGCAATGAAATTATAGAAAATATATACCCTTCTTTAAGGATTTTCTGTACACTATAAAAAATTAAAAGGAAAGAAGGATGGGCGAAACATCCGCACAGGATCAAACATCGCAAGGAAATATACACCCTATGGCAACGGGAGGGGCAGCTATGCCTTCTCCTTACGCACAGCCTCAACAAGCCCCTATCCAACAAACGTTACCAATTCAAAGCGTTTCACCTCCCGTAAATGGGAATTCTCCCGTAACGACAATTACGATGAGAAGGCTTCCTCTTCTTGCTATAACGTTAAGCTTAATGCTTTTAGGTTCTTTGACATTTTTAGGGGGGTTTTTGCTTGGTCTCTGGCTATCTTCACCCGTCCTAACATCAAGTTTGCTCCTCGCTCAGTCTCAACCTATAACAAGCTATATACCTATTTCCCCCCAACAAGCGGGACAAATGACGGGAGGAACGCCCTCTCAGCAGCCCTCACCAACTTTTTTACCACCCTTGGTGACAACCACAACTTCCATAAATGGACAGCAACCTGGAACAGCAGTAGGACAACAAACATCTCCTCTCACAGGGCAAACAGCTAGCCCTACGTCCCCCTTTGCGCCGCCTTTACCATTACCTTCATCTTTGCCTTTGCCTTCATCTTCTAAAGGAGCTTCACCCTCTCTACAGCAAGCGTCTCCTACACCAACAACGCCTCAAACAACCCCTGGGCCAGCAACACCTCAAACAACATTTTCAACTCAACCCTCAACGCAAGGAACACAACTAAGCGTTGGCGACAGCTATTCTGTTCAGCTTGGCATTTATGCCTCTCAAGAAAATGCGCAAGCATTTGTTGACCGTTTGCAAATCTTGAATATCTCGTCTCAATCCATAAAGACCAAAACACCAGAAGGGAATCCCATATATTATGTTCACAGTGGCCAATATACTGATTACCCTACAGCTTTAGAGGCAGCCTCACAAATATCAAAACAAATTCCTGGGGCTTATGTCATCAAAATTAGTCAAAGTAATACGAGTCGGCCATGAAAACAGCCCTCGTATCTTGGATGAAAAGGAATATAGTGGTTGCTTTCATTGCATGTCTCGCGCTTGGCCTTGTCGCCTGCGGCAATGATCAATTACCCCAACTTACGATGGATAGTGTTTCAATTTATACAGACCTTGATGCGAATAATAATTCAGCAACGCCCGTTGATTTGGTTGTCATTTATGATCAAGAGCTCGTCAAAACCTTCGGGCAAATGTCCGCCAGCCAATACTTCACAAGCATGAAACAGCTCCTCCTCGATAATCCGACCCTTCTTGATATTTGGCATTGGGAACTTGTACCGGGACAAACCGTCCAGAATTTTAGCCCCAAACAAAACACCCCCAAAGCTTATGCTGCTTATGTTTACGCCAATTATCTTACAGATGGGGACCATCGCATTAAGGTATCCCCTAATGGAATTGTCAAAATTCTACTTCAAAAAGACGATCTTTTAAATCTCTCTACCTATGATATTCGCGAAGCAACGCCCGGCACGACCATGGCAGACGTTGTCAGCACGACATCAAAAGATGATTCAACTGTAGATCCCACTCAAGTTCAGTTAGGCACCGTAACTTGCCCGCCCGAGCCACCTTGTTCCTCAACACAAGCGGCTATCGAATGTCAAGAACAACCACCCTGTTACTCAACGCAGTCAACCGCATCAACAGCACCGGTTGTAGAATGTCAAGGACAACAGGTCTTAAAGCCACCAATTCCCATAGCGCAACAACCCCTATGCGGCCCACCGGCTGGATGTAAGCGCGCTCCTGTGAGTAAACCATGTCCTCAAAGCAAGGTGAAAAATGGCAAAACCAAATCTTAATCCTATTCAATGGTATGAGGGCATGCTTCTGATGCCCCAACATTTCCAACAAACTGACGTTCGCGTAGAATCCTTAATAGCTTATTACCTACAGAACAGCTTCCCTTATTTTTGGGGAGTTCTTAATTTAAAGGTAGATGAGGCTCTTTTAACTTCTGGAACTTTTCGCCCTATTGAGCTTGAGGCTATCATGCCAGACGGGTTAACAATTTCGGCTTTACCCGAAACTCAAACGGCACTTGAAGTAAATTTACGCCCCATAAGAAATCAATTACAAAAGGCGCCTCAATTTATTTACTTATGTATTCCTCCGCAGAAAATTCATGAAACCCCTCAAAAAGGAGAGGTTCCTCGTTATATTTCAGCCCTATCCAGTCAGGTGATTGATATGAACACTGGTGAACAACCAGTGGATATTCCCCTTCTGGAACCAAACATTTCACTTCATGTCGGAAGTGAACCTCCCCCTCACTATGTGACGCTACCTATTGCGCAAGTCACTTACGACACAAAGAGCTTCTCTTTGACTCATTATCTACCCCCTCAACCTCAAATTGATCTTTCATCTGGCGTGGGGGCACTTTGCAATGAACTCTCCGAGCGTTTACGTCTTAAACTTGGCTATCTTCAACAAAGAGTCCAAACTGTAGAAGAGAAAGCTATTAAAGGTACTTTCTTCCAGGAAATTGAAGATATTCGTTTAAAGCTTGTTGCAGGCCTCCTTCCTTATAACGCGATCCTTTCTTCAAAGGGTGTTTCTCCTCTTCTGCTTTTCCGCGAAATATGCAGCTTAGCTGGTTTGATTTCTGGCGTTAAATATGGAGAAATTCCGCCTTCTTTTCATGGTTACGATCACTTGGACCTTCGACGTACCTTTTCTCAGGTTATTGATTATATTCAGAAAATTTTGGACGAAATTCAAGAAAGCTATACAGTCATTCCTTTTACCTTAAAAGACCGCCTTTTCAGCCTGCAACTCCAGTCCGCATGGGTTCGCGATCGTCTTATCCTGGGAGCAACTGCTCAAGCCGGCATGGAGACTGAAGACCTTATCCGCTGGATTAACAATTGTGTCATCGTGACGGACAAAAATATTATACTGGCCAGAGACAACCGTGTTCTTGGAGCGGAACGTACAATTGTCTCAGAAGTTCCTGTACTTAACCTTGTCGCAACAAGTGGTGTGCAGCTCTTTGTTGTCGAACTAGATCCACGCTATATTGATCCTAAAGGTATCTTGTGCATCTTTAATATATCAGATGATGAGGCCACCCGACCCACTCAAGTCGTCCTTTATAATTCCAAGGAAAACCTACAGGAGAAGAAAATTAATTAATTTTTAATAAAATCTTCTGTAAACTATCAAAAGATTGGCCTAAAAGATAAGATCAGATAAAAATGAAGGATAGGCCCCATAATAATAAAAGGAATTTGATTCGTGGCGCGCTTCAAGAGTGATAAGGAAAGAGCTTCATACATTATTGAATGCTTCGAACAGTTTTATGGTGAAATATTAAAACATAAGCAGTTCGCTCTTTCAAAATCAGCTAAAAAAAATCATGGCGAGGCCGACTCATCCCCTGAGGCAAAGGCCGAATTCATTATATCAAAGCTTTTAGCAACCATAGAAGGCCAAGCGCTTACAGCAAAATATGGAGGGGACAGCTTTATCGAAAACTATTTTAATGATGCCCAGTTTATCATGGTTGCTTTGGCAGATGAGATTTTTCTAAATTTAGATTGGCCCGGGAAAACCTATTGGGAATCAAATTTATTAGAGCAAGTCATTTATGGCACACATAGTGCTGGACAAGTTTTCTTTGATAAACTCAACGCACTCCTTAAAAACCAAAGTCCGGTCCAAAAAGAATTAGCGGTCTTATATCTGAACGCACTTGGTCTTGGGTTTCAGGGTAAATATCGTCATTTTAATGATGCTGGAGCTTTGCATGCCTATCGCTGGCGTCTTTTTACATTTATAAACAGGCGCGAACCCTATTTGTTTAAGCAACAGATTCATCTCTTTCCGGAGGCATATTCACACACTCTCGAAGCCTCTCAGCCAAAACAACTTCCAGCCATGCGAAATTGGTATTTCCTTATCGCAGGGCTTACAACGACATATCTGGTTGTTTCTTGGATTATTTGGTACTCTGCTACGGCAGAACTTATGTCTATCATTAATAAAATTATTAACTTTGCTCAAACAACGACGTAGGGGAGGACATGTCTAGCGAGCCACTAACACGATTATCTTATTATTTTCCCTGGAGTTTAGTGCTCGCTCTTGTGCTCGCCATCATTTTTGCCGTGATTGGTATTGCTATTTTCCGAGGTACTTTTGCAGACAAAACGGATGAGTGGTCTTTCCCCTCCCTTGAAAATATGTTTCCCTTTCTCGTGCCCGTCAAATTATACTTATCGCGTTTTGGATTTTTTGCCACAGATTCCTTAAGCAAATCCTTTCTCTACGCTTCGCAACTGATGCAAAGCTTTATGGGTGGAACTCGGTATAGGTACACCCTTCCTTGGATTGTTATGATGGGAACAAGTGGATCAGGGAAAAGTGCCCTGCTTGATAGCCTTGCCCTGGATAAACCCATTGGGAAGCCTAGTTTTTCTACAGATGAAACTCAACCCTCCCTCCTTAATTGGTGGTTTTATAATCACGGCATCGTATTAGATTTAAATGGGAAACTTGTTGTCGATTCAAGTCAAATGACCTCTGATGAAAGCCAGTGGAAACTTTTTCTCAATCTCCTTGCCAACTATCGCCCCAAACGTGCCTTAGATGGAGTTGTTTTAACGATTCCAGCCTCGGAGCTCATTGGCGCAACTGCTCTTTCTCACAATGCTATTATGGAGCGTGCTGAATATCTCTATGGCAAACTTTGGTTGATGCAACGTATAACAGGGATCAGGATCCCTATTTATATTGTTGTCACAAAATGTGACCTTGTCCCTGGATTTGAAAGCTTTTGTAAATCTCTCCCCACTCACAACAAACGAGATGTTTTTGGGTGGTCAAATGACCACGCGATAGAATCCGCTTACGATCCGGAATGGGTTGAAGAAGCCTTTTCGTCTATAAATCAATCCCTTTATCGCACTCAACAGGAAATCTATGCTGATGCAACAATAATTGATGGTCGGGATGGTGTCTTTTTGTTCCCTCTCACCTTAAATCAACTCAAAGGACGGTTGAAGACCTATTTGAACCACATATTCAAGATTTCAGGATATCACGAAGCCTTTTTCTTGCGCGGGCTTTATTTTGTTGGTGACAGTCATTTCACACCTTCACAGGAAGGAAAGGAAGAGAAAATAGCTTCCTTATCCGCCAAACAAAGCGTCAAAGTCGATTCGAAAAATATATACTTCGGGGACGATCTTTTTGAAAGCAAGATTTTCAGAGAAATTGGTTTGGCTCGCCCCATCTCAAAGCTTCTTTTGGGAAATACGACAGCTATTCGCTTTATAAAAATCGGGGTGGCGATCGCCGTCATTTTAGGAACCGTTGCACTGTTACACTCCAATGAACGCTTACAAACGGCAAAACTAAATCTTGTCCAGGCCTTAAATCAAATTAGCATAAGTTTAGAAAAACCACAGGAGCAATTGGAAAGTGATGGAATCCAGAAGAGTGTCTTCGACAATCAGGCGGAAACTCTTTTGAAGACAATGACACAAATCAGCGTAAACAACTTAAGATCCATTTATATTCCTCCTTCATGGGTGAGCTCCATTGATTCAAAAATCAAATTTATAATGGGTATAGCCTATAACCGTATTATACTCAGTTCTATTTTCAAACAACTTAATTATAAGGCTTCTCAGCTGGTAAGCATAGGTATTCCTATTCCAGTTACGGACCCTGTCGGTGATGGGATTGACCCTCTTCGAACCACTGAATTTTATAAGCTACGCAATTATGTGTTTTATTTGACAGATCTTGAAAAGAACGCGGATAAATTCAATGGCTTGGGGCAAACCACAAGCCTACATGATATTGCTGATATCTTAAAATATCTCTTTAATTATGATGTCCCTACTGGTTTTTATGAAAATACGTCCTATTATATTAATGCCTTAACGCATAAGAATATTAATCTTTTTGTCTTTGAACCTTATGTGGATAATGCAACAATAAAGTTACGTATGTTATTTGATGATTTTCAAAGTGCTATTTTTGAACCAACTCAAATAATCCCGGGCCTCGGCCAATTAATAACAAACACAAACCAATTTTCAGGAGCGCGCAATTATTCAGCCTATGATGCTAATTTATTACGGGGGATTTACACAAGCCTCCAACGAACCATAGATTCTATAAACAATTCAGAGCTCCAATGGTTGAACATAGATAGCTTTAGTCCAGGCGTACAATATAACCTTGTTGCCCAACAAATGGCGAATTCCAATTTTTTCACATCCATTACCCTTGGGGAATTAATTTCAGATATCAATAAAAACTTTATAAGCTTCCGCCAAAAGCTTGGAGGGTATACCTCTCCTCTTGTAGATGGTGGAACAATTTTCGCCGTTGAAGGTGGATTGGCAATTGCTAGGCCCTCCGATGGAGCCACATCCCTTCTTAACAACTTAACGACTTTCTATGCCCAATCGTTTATGGCTGAGGCTCAACCGAAATCCATTATTACCGCAATTCCAATTGGCACTTTCCTTCTATGGGATACGCTAAGGTTGCAACAAGCGTCATCGTTGATCAATGATTATAATGATTTCGTTAATGCTAAATTATTAAGTTTTCCAAAGCTGGTTCAACCTATTTTCCAAAAGATTGGACGAGAAAGCCTGACGGTAAACTTGGTCAATTATGTCACTGATGCGGAGATTTTCAGTACAGCAACCACTGCTGCCTCTGCGCTCTCTCCAGAAGATGCATTGATGTCTCAGGTGCAAAACTACCGGGCCTCAGCCGCATACTTAGAGCAAATCTTATTTGCTCTTTCTGCAAACAATGCAAACGTAGCCTTCTCCACACTCAAGTCTCTCCTGGTCAGCCAAACATATGCTCCTTTAGAAACTCTCGATGGCATTTTAAGTGAAGATTCTCCTTATGCCATTAAGGATGGTTCCTTTGATTGGTGGACAGGTGAAAACATGGCCGCGCTTGAAGCTTTTGGAGTTAACAATTTAACTGATCTTAATAATTATCTTGAACTGCAACGTGATCGTATAAATTATTTGGCGCGGGAGTTTGCGGAACCTTTAGTTAACTTTCTTTCTCAGATTAACAAACAAGGCATGCCGGGGAATTTGCCTCTTGTGACAAAGTGGGCTGGTATTATCAATGAACTACTTGGGTATGCACAGAAAGCCCCTGGCAACGGCCTTACGAGCCTTGAAAGCTATATTCTTGGCCCATTGAATGAAGTAACGCTTGCAACCTGCGACAAATATGCAAGTTCTGTAAGCATGATCTCTGTCGAAGACACTTTCTTTATGAGCATTTTAATTAATATTCAAGAAAAGTTATATGAGCGCTGTGCTGAACTTTCAGGGGATGTTTCTTTTAAAAGCTATACTGATTTAGCCGCATTCTTTAATGCAAACCTTGCGGGTAGGTTTCCTTTTACAGAAAAAGCTGATACGACTTGCCCAGATGCAAATCCCCAAGATATTCGATCATATTATGAGATGTTGGATGCTCAATCTGCAAACATCAGGACGACACTTACAAAATCTAAGAACTTGGGCCCCGCAGGTCAAGATGCGCTGGCCTTTATTGATCAAATGGATAAAGTGCGCATCTTCTTTGGGGGGTACCTTGTACCCAATTCAACTCTTCCAACTCCTGCTTTTGCTTTCGAAGTCACTTTCCGCACAAATCAAGAACGCGAAGTTAGAGCCAATGAAATCCTAAACTGGTATCTCACTTCGAAAAATACAACTATTGATATGCGCTCAAAATCCTTTGATGGTCTTTGGACACTAGGAGACCCTATGAAAGTAAGGTTCCGCTGGGCTATGAATAGCCCCTTGCAACCTCTACCTCCTGTCAAAAGTGGAAGCTTTCAAGTTGAAGGGAAAAGCGCTACATTCTCTTATGATGGCGCGTGGGCCCTTCTCAGGCTCTTAAGGATAAATCAAGCAAGTCTCGCCGATTTTCCTAACTTAGAAGATCCCATGCCGATAACGTTAAGTTTTACTATTCCTTTGACAAACGTAGTTTCGAACATGAAATGCGCCCATCTTACAGATCCCCTAGTCGCGAAGGTCTTCTTAAGCCTTAAGGTCATGCCATTGAATGCTCCTGTTGTCTCTAGCTCATCTCAGACTGCTGCTGGTGCTGGCAGTGGCTCAAGCTCTCAACAACCTCAAGTTACGCCTGGCACTCCTGTTTCTCTTCCTTACTTTCCTTACAAGGCACCCCTTCTTGATAATTCGAATGAGTGTAAAACATGAGAAAGGAGCTCGCACTTTTAAAGTTGCTAGAGCCTATTCGAGGAGACAATCCCTCTGGCAAGTTTCTGCGCTATACAGAAACATATGATTATATTCGAGAGGCACGCCGGAAAGAAAACGACAAACTCCCGCAAGGCGTTTGGAAAATTGCAGTAAAACGGGCAGATTGGGAAAGGGTCAGTTACTTATGCCAAGACGCCCTTATCCATCAAACCAAGGACCTACAAATTGCAGCTTGGCTCACAGAAGCCTGGCTTAACTTAGAAGGTCTCACCGGTTTATTAAAAGGCCTTGAATTGGTCTCTGAGTTAACTAAAAAATTTTGGAAGCAAATCTATCCCCAAATGGCAAGGGAAAATTGTGAGTTACGTATCATTCCTTACGAATGGATGGACTCAAAGCTGAGTAAAGATTTACTGAATGTTATCATTTCGGCCCCCTCTGACAAATCAAAGCCTTCATACACCTATATTGATTACACTAAAAGCAACCTGTCTCAGCCTCTCCCAAAGCCGTCCTCATCTCAAACAAACCCTGCCTTTGACACTGAGGCAACTTTTTCAAGAGACACGATTCTTTTAAGCATGCAACAAACTCCCCTTCCATTTTATAGTGACATGGAGAAAGGCTGCTCTCAGGCTTTAAAAACCACCCATAGCCTCGAAAAACTTTTGAGGTCATATTTAAAAAATAATTCCCCTAACTTTTCTAAACTCCGTACAAGAATAGAAGCCCTTCAAACTCTTATTAAGCAACCTTTAAAAAACCATGGAGAAATTGAAGACATGAAAGGAAAAGTTCCCCCTCAAATAAAAAAAACTGTCTCGAAGTCCAAACGACCTCGTGAAGTCACTATTAAAAGCCGAGAGCAAGCTTATCAAATCCTAGGAGAAGTTGCCGACTATTTGGAACGCGTTGAACCCCATAGTCCCACTCCTTACCTAATTCATCGCGCCATAGCTTGGGGAGGGATGTCCCTTGCGGAGGTGGTCCAGGATGCCCTTCAAAACGGACAAGACATGTCTCGACTTTTAGACCTGCTCAACGTCAAAAAGAACGCAGCATTGAATTCACTTGTCTCCCCTGAACAATAAAAACACAAAGGGGATGTGATCTTCGAAGCCTATGGTTTGCGTTATCGTAAAACGGCCAGAATTCGAGCCTCACGCCCTCTTTCTGAACTTGAAACCTTTAAAGAAACGCGTATACCCGGCTCGAGCGATTCATAGCCTGCAGCGCGAAGCACAGAGGCATGAAGGAAGATATCGCGCCCACCATCATTCGGATAAACAAAGCCAAATCCTTTGAGGGGATTAAACCATTTGACTTCACCTTCAATTTCTTCAAGAGACTCAGGGTCGAAGGTTGGAGAGCGTTGGCCTATATATCCCGCAGCCAATCGTGGCTCACGTGGAACGAACTTAACCTCCAAGACACGAAGCACTTGCCTTCCTCTACGGCCAGGGCCTATGTCGCAAACTATCCTATCTCCTTCTTCCACACGTCGACAGCCAGCTGCATCGAGTACAGAAAAATGCATAAATATGTCATTGGATTCATCATCGGGAATTAAAAAACCATATCCCTTCTCGGGATTATACCACTTAACCTTTGCTTCAATTCGTTCAATGTCCGCTTCTGTTATTTCAAGCTCTGTATCCTCAATTTCGGTTACTAAAGTATAGTTTATCATATACTACTCCCACTCCATTCGGAACCAAGTTCGTTCTTAACTTTCTTACCTATCAAATTAGTCCGAGGCAAGTTCGTTATTGTTTTTCTTTTTTCTTGCATAAATACCACATTCTTTTTTTCACAAGAAACCTATAACATAAATTCATAGAGATTCTCAACATGATTATCTAAATATTTAGCCAATTTTTATCAATGAAATTTTCTTTTCATCCTCGTAATTTATCTTAATTTTATTAAAAAAGCGTTAAAAAAATCCTACTTTTTTGCAAAAAGTATGTTAAGATACTGTTAAGTATAAAAATTATTTCTTAAATTTTAAGTAATCCAATGCAAATGTTTTTTGCTTGTAAGTAGAAGATATAGTTAGCACCTGAAATTAGTTAGAGGAGAAGCACATGACAGTTAAAGATACTGTAAAAAATACGATCACTAAGCTCGAAAATTTGCGTGCTTCTTATGAAAAAAATCCTTTTTTAAAACTGGATGATTTAGATCAAACCGTTGATCACTTAAGCCAAGAAGTACAAGCTATTAACCTTGCGGCTGACCAAAATTTAAAGACCGAGCTCAATATACTTCAAAGTTCTATGCTAAAGCTTTTCTCCGTCTTAAAAGAGCAACAAAAAAACTTAGAAAAACAAGCGCAAGAACTTAGTGTTCATCAACGAGCTCTCCAAGCTTATGCAAGTGTTGCTAACAATAACTAAACCAATTAACTTTTATGCAGTATTTCCATAAAGTGTTGATTTTAGAGTTTTACTTGAGTTCCGGCGAACCTCACTCCAGTTTAGAGCTATAATCGATGCCATCAAAATAAAGGCTCCAAAACACGTCCAAAGGGAGGGAATTTCAGCAAAGGCAATAACTCCAATAAGAGCTCCAGCAAACCATTTTGTAAAGCCATAAGGAATCAAATAGCTTACCTCAGCAGAGGTGTAGGCCTTATTTAAGAAAAGGTGAGCCCCAGTTGTAAGTCCTCCCATCATTAAAAGCCAGGGCCACTGCCATGCAAGCGGCATATGCCCATATAAAAGTGTTGGTATCAATAATAGAGGCGCCATAAAGAACAGGAGGTAGACTGCAATTAATTGTGGCGAATCGCCCGCAGTTAAACGACGTATCATAAGGGTAGCCCCAGAAAAACAGATAGCGGCTAAGATGGGTAGAAAGGCTACGAAGCTCAGCAGACCCGAAAAAGTTGGCTGAGAAATAATCGCGCCTCCAACAAAACCGATGAGGATAGCAAGCCCCCGTTCTTTGCTAATACTTTCTTTTAAAAACACGTGCGCGCCCACCACCGTAATTAAGGGCCCCAAAAACATTAACCCAACCGCTTGAGCCAACTGCATATGTGCAAGAGAGATATACCACAAGATAACGCCAATGGCTGAGAGTATAATCCGAAACGTTTGCAACCAAGGATACTGGGTTTTTATAGAGCTAGGGCCATGTTGCATAAGCCAGGGAAGAAGGAAAATGAGACCAAACAAGTTTTGAAAAAAGGCAATCTCAAAGGCAGGTAAAGGAACCTGGCCTGCAGCTTCAGCTGCATGAGAAAAGTAGCTTACAATGCCATTAATGCCGGAAAAACATAAAAAGGAGGAAACTTTCCAAAACGCACCTCGGAAATGAGGCGCCTCGTTCCAAAAGTGCACGCATGACGAAATCATGAGTTATATCACGCGGCGGCAGGAAGTAACGTAGCTTTCTTAACTTTCTTAACTTTCTTAGCTTTCATGTATCGCACCTCATGTTTACAAAGGCTCACAGTCGCTATGAGAATAAAGAAAGTTCCAACGCCTGTCCAAATCGTTGGCCATTCCTGGAAAAAGAACATGCCTATGAGGGCACCCGCAACTAAACGCGTAAAACTCATAGGAACTAAATAAGTAATATCAGCAACAACATAAGCGTGTTGTAAGAAGATATAGGCAGTTGCTAAAAGAGCACTCATAATAATAAGGCAAGGCCATTGCCAAGCAAGAGGCTCTACCCAGTTTGGAAGGGCCGCAACGCCTAAAATGGGAAGCGACAAAAGGAAAAGATAAAGACATACTGTTTGAGGGGTATCATTTTTGACTTGCTTTTTAGCCAAAATAGCAGAGGTTGCATAGCAAGCCGTTGCGCCTAAAGGAAAGAGAATGATTACACCCATATCCATCCAATCGATCTCATTTGAAACAAGTTCATGTGCCGCAATCATAAGCGCCCCTGCAAATGCGGTTCCAATAGCAAAGGCACGGGCCCACCCACATCGTTCTCCTAAGAACAAGCGCGCCCCTAAGACGGTAAAGATAGGTGCGCAATATTTAAAGGCGACCACCTGAACAATGGGCATTTTTGAAAGAGCCGTATACCATAGAATAATACCAAAAGAAGCGGCAAAAGCACGGTAAATATAAAGAGGGGGGTTAGTCACTTTAAAAGCGATTTTCCCCGTGGAAAGGATCCACGGCAAAATTAAGAATAAACCAAAGAAGGTTTCAATAAAAGCAAGCTCTGTTGCGGGAAGCGGCGTAAGGTTGGACTCCGCAGCACTTAGCGACAGGTACCGAACAAATCCATTAATCCCGGAAAAACACAGACACGAACAAACCTTGAAGAGAGCCCCCCTTATGGCATGATCCTCCCACTTCGCCCAAAACTTAGTATTTTCAACCGCAGGCAGAAAAGTAGTCACATCGGGCATAGGTATGATCTAGTCCTTATAAAAGAGCCTTACACTATCCATATAGCAATTCAGTTCCCCTTTTGCTAGTACTCTTTTGCTCAGAGTCGATTTTTTATGCATCTATTTGATTTTGTTTGATCTTTTATCTCCAATAGGTCCCTTTTCCGGCTTCTTTCGCTTTATAGAGTGCGGCATCAGCCCGCTTATACAATGTGGCATAGGTGGCGCCTGATTTTGGGTAAACGGCAATCCCAATGCTTATGGAGGCAGCAATGAATTGGGAATTAATTTTATAAGGTTTTCGGATCTTCTGGATCAATTTTTTACATATAATTTCAGCATCCTGTAGCTTATCAATTTGAGCTACAATGGCAAACTCATCGCCCCCAATTCGTGCGGCCAAATCTTCAGTACGAATTATGGACAGAAAACGTTTAGCCAAATGTTTTAAAAATTCATCTCCAATATTATGCCCAAACTGATCATTAATTTTTTTGAAATTATCCACATCAATATAAAGCAACGCCAAGAATTGTTTGTGGCGCCTTGCACTAGCAATATCCTTTTTAAGAATAATTTCAAAAAGCCGTCGATTGGGGAGACCGGTTAAATAATCATGGTATGCGACGTGTTTAAAATCTAAAAGAGCCTGTCTCAGCTTTTTGCTTGTTTCCTTGGCGATGTCTCTGGCTTTTTGGCGCTCTAGAACGTTTTCTAAATTACGAACAAAAGCCTGAAGAGACACTTCTGCCTTTTTATCAAATTGTTCAGGAGTTGTAAAAAAAAATTCTAAAAAGCCAATGGTTCTATTGTCACTTCTCAGCGGCACTAACAAAATACTTTGAATTCCCAACTTCTGACAAATATTCTTATAAAGAAACAAAAATTCATTTCCAAGATTCTGAATAAAAATAGCCTTTTTTATCGTCGATAAAGGTTCCGAAAGGTGATAGGTCTTCTTAAGATTTGCAAAAGCCATTTTTTTATAAAGAGGTTTATATTTTTTAGGCTCACTAAAGAACCAAATTTCTGATGGGCTAGGCTTATGCTCATTATCCTCCTTCAAGAGGTAAACATGCCCGATGGGCCATCCTTTGAGCTTACAAATTTTATTAAGGAAAAATTGAAGGGCGTCATCGAAATTATTGGTTTTTTGAGCCATTTTTATTAAGGCTAAAGAGAACTTTTGCTCTTCAATGTATTGCTCGAGTTCATTATATTTTTCTCTAAGCGCCTCATTCGCAAGGTATAGTTGTCGTGTCGTATCCTCCAATGATTTCTCAGTTTCAAGCCGTGCTTTCTTTTCTCGCAAATAACCGCACGTGTGAACTTCTAACTTCTCATTAGATTCTTCTTTCTTGACCAATCTTTGTCTCCACTCAACAACGGTCTGTTTCCGGCTTTCATTACTCTCTACAGAGCTTATAAAAAAACCTTTAAGAAAGAATTACTTTTGTTTTTCTTTTTTAACGACGAATCTCCATAATTTATCTTGACCTTGGCGAATTCCGATACGTGGAGTTGCCTCAAAGGGTGGGGAAAGGGGAGAGTCCTTAACGTAAAAAAACTCACTTTGTCCCAAATCAAGGCCATTATGTTCGCATGTTATTCCCAAATGTCGACAGAGTTTCCCAGGTCCATTCAAGTGTTCCTGGGAAGGCTCAAGTAACATTAACCCTCGAATTAAAACGGCTGCAGCTTTTCCCTCTTCTTCCGTGACAAAATTCAAGCAATGATACATCCCATAAATAAAATATACATAACTTACCCCTGCTGGGCCAAACATGACAGAGTTCCGTGGTGTTTTTCCACGCGCAGCATGACATGCTGGATCATCTTGTCCTATATAGGCTTCTGTTTCTGTAATCACGCCAGCATATTTACCATACACCATGATTTTTCCAAGGAGCTCCTTCGCCACAGAGAGGGTAGGACGATTAAAAAATTCCGAAGGAAGACGCCCGCACCTGAAAATCTTTTTTCTTTTCATCATAGGTGAGTTATACTATAGTTGCGGTGTTTTATTCAACATCGGTTAATTTGAAGGAGGTGTATCGGTTTATGCAAGTTATTGTCCGTGACAATAATGTTGATCAAGCGCTTCGTGTTCTCAAGAAAAAAATGCAACGAGAAGGTATTTTTCGGGAAATGAAGCTTCGCCGACATTACGAAAAACCTTCTGAACGTAAAGCCCGTGAGAAAGCTGAAGCTATCAGACGTGCTCGCAAACTCGCTCGTAAAAAAATGGAGCGAGAATGATCTCTCTTCTAACCATCCCCTCACTTGGGGGATGGTAACTTGTTCGTTCTAACTCTCTTTTCTTAACTTTATCTTGAAGCCTTATAAGATGGGGCGAATCGGCGGGAAAATGTGCATTGACAAACTCCAAAGCCTGTTTAAGAAAGGCATCTGCCTTGGATTGAAACTCACCCATTCCTTGCAAGAGCCCTCTTTTCTTGGCATCTAAAGACCTTTGATAATAAATGTCTGAAAGCCCTTCTAATACAAGATATTGATCCGGATGTTTGTGTTTCTGAAAAATGGCTAAAGACCGATTTACGGACGCTTCTGCTCGCAATAGATCATGCTCTACAGCATAGATCTGGCCTAACCACAACAACAAATTTCCTGTTTTAACATGATCTTTCCCATAGGTTTCTTCGATAGGGGCTAAGGCCTTTTGAAGAAACACTTTGGCCTTGGCATAATTCATTTGCTTTGCATGAAAAAAGGCAAAATGAGCAAAATGTTCCGCCATAAAGACATGATCTTCGGGAAAATGCTTTCGACAAATCTCAAGGCTTTCTTCTAATATTTGTTGAGCCTTCTCATAGTTCCCAACCCTTATATACATTTCTCCTAAACTACCACCAACCCACCCAGCTCCCACATAATCTTCAGCTTGTGCCTTATAGATTTCCACGCTTTGTTCAAAGAGACGAATAGCCTGGTCATACTCTCCAAGAGTTCCATAAACTCTTGCCAAATGGGCCAATGACCACGCAAGTCCAATATGATTTGGTGGGTGTTTTTTATAAATGCGCAACCCACGTTCTAGGAAAGACTTGGCTTGCTCAAAGTCGCCAAGAGAATGATAAACTGCCCCCAAGTATCCCGAAGCCCGTGCTGTGCCCACAGCATTCGGTGCATATTTTGTATAAATCTGTATACTTTGCTCAAAGAGCTTTTTCGCTTGCTCATAATCCCCGAGGGTACGATGCACATTACCTAAATAGACTAAAAAGCGCGCGATCTTCGTATGGTTCTCCCGACAACATCTTTTCAGGTTTAAGAGGCTTTCTGTCAGGAGTTCTTGGGCCTTTGTAGAATACCGCAAATAATAATAAATACATCCTAATTCTCCTTTTAGGGAATGAGCCGTTTTTTCATCTAGCAACTCACCGTGCAATAAAAGGTGTTCTGCATGACTATATAAGCTTTTCATCGTTGCAAAATCTTCCTTATCCACGGCCTCCTTCATAAAATTTTCCAAACTCCGAGCACAATACTGAACTTTATCTTTATGTTCCTTCAAATTTAATTCTTTTCTAAGGTAGGCTAAAATGATCGCTCGCGTACTTTGATGAATGGAAAAAATACCATTCTCGGCATGTGGACTCGAGGAGTCATTCGTTAATAGAGAATATTTCTTCAAGTGATAGATGAAATTATCAATGGCAATATTTCCTTTGAACCTTACTAAGAGCTGATGCTGAATGTGCTGAGAGTCAATTAGGCTGATAAAGAGCAGCAAATCTTGAAAGAGGGGATCCGTATCAATGAGCTCTTTTAAGGAAAGTGTAATGATACCATAGCGTGTTTTAGTATAGTCCCCCGCCTCTTGGAGTATTTTTTCCTGTACCTTTGAAAAATCAGTACTGTATTTAAGCATATTTTCCAGGTAATTCTTATAGGACACATTTGTGGCTTTTATATAATAGGCTGCTACAGACACATCTAATGGAAAGGGGGGAATCTGTTCTAAAAACTTTTTTGCAAGCTCCTGTTCGCCCTTTGTAAAAGAAAGATGCCCCCCATTGTTCATAATCTTTGTAAAGAGAGCTAATTGTTGACCAGCGTTAAGCTCTCCCACGACAATTTGGCTGTCAACGTAGGCGTTGTTTCCGAAGGTTCGATCGCGAGTTGTAAGGATAACTCTTCCCTCTCCCCATATTTCTGGATCTTTAGGAAAATGATTTTGAACATGAGTAAATTGCTGGACATTATCAAAAATTAAAAACCATCCATTTTGAAGCCTCAGGCGCTCTTTTACGAATTGAAGGATCTTGGCTTCTCGTTCAAGAGGCGCTTTTACTTTAAATAAACCCCGCAGAATTTTTTGATCCTCATCCGATTTACCTAGAGCTTCTGCAAGGCTTTCAAAAGAGGTTTGAAGGCTTTCCTTGCCTTCCGCATTAATTTCCCATAACACAGGCACCTTTTGAGAATAGGCATATTGGCGCGCAAGAGTTGTTTTGCCCGCCCCACCAATCCCAACAAGCGCGACGGATTGAATCCCCCTCTTTTGGAGATTAAATCGCTTCTTAATTTGATCCAAAAGCTCAGGACGATTTAAAAGGACAGCATCTGTGGGAACATCTATGTCGGAACGTGTGTTTTTTTCCTGGCTATTTGAATAAGCCGCTTTTTGATCGGAGGCTGAGTTCTTGCCCTTTAGGGCATAATTGAGAACTGCCGCCCCTCCCAAAAAAAGAAGAACGACAAAACCAATATACAAATGCCTCCAGTTCTTTTGAAAGTTGCTCAGGGGCTCTCTTTTCTGCAATTCTGTCTTCTCATAGCCTCCCGATAAGGTCTGATGAGACTCCACCCCTTCAGAGTGTTTAAGAAACTCCTCAATAAGTTGCTTGAAATCAGCTTGAGGAAAAATTCGCTTCAAAAGGTCAAATACAAAAAGGTAGTATTCCTTCTGAACTGCTAGCTCAAGTGAACTGGTTGAGCCAACTCTATATTGAAGCTCAAGGAGTGTGTTTTCTCCTTTAGGAATAAAATAAAAGCGCTCTTTTCCTAGGCCTTCATGGGTTTGAGGCGCCCTTAGAAGTATGCCGCACTTCACCTTACAAAATGTTTCTATTGACTCGAGAGTGGTGATCTTTTCACGTGAAACTTTAACGCCAGCATAACTTAATGAGCTCTCCAAGCAGAGAATCGTATATACATCACATGTATGGCCAGCATCTGTTAAAATTACACAGCTCGTTTTTTCGCCTTCTGTTAATTTTGTAATTTTTTTGAGAGTCGCTTCAAATGCGGCTTGGATTAAGGCTATTGCATAGTATTTTCTCAAAATAGAGAGTTTATCTGACTTTTCTATAAAATCGATAATCCCCTCTCGCGAATTGCATCCCAATTTAACCATAATGTTGTGAACATGGTTTTCAACGGTTTTTGGTGATATGGAAAAAAAGCCTGCAATTTTTTTTGCTGCTCGCCCACACACAAAAAATGCAATGACATCAATTTCACGACGTGTGAATTTTATAGCATTAATTTGTTGTAAATGTGTTGAATATACCTCATCGAGAAGGCCGGGTTTCTTGTTTCCCATAACAAGGATTTTGCTCCTTCTTTCCAAATGTCCAGCGACTTCTATTAAAAGACCCTACCTCAGAATCACTTGAAACTCTATGCAAATTTAGAGACTTTTTCAAAGAATGACACTCAGGGAATTTCCCTTGGGTAGGGAACAATATCATGCCGTTAATATGATATTTTTATGGAAGATGTAGGAAATTCCCCTATTCCTGTAACCCAGGGGATTTTTCCGGATATTTCATCGGCATTTTTTGTCGCAATATCCTGCCAGTGTTCATGTTTTAAGTGGTGACCCAATGATGGTATTTTGTGATTGTATCAAATGATGTTCCTGAGCTCCCTCCTTCAATCCAGGAGCTCAGGATCGTTTCCCTACATCACAACTTCGCTTGTTTCAAAATCTCCTGAGGAATAGAGATTTTAAGGTATTGCGCCGTTTTAGAGTTAATATAAACATTCAAAGCTTGAGCCGTTGCAACAGAGATATCTCCAGGGTTTGCGCCTTTTAAAACTTGCTCAACCATTTTTCCAGCCGTATAGCCCGTATCAAAATGACTATATCCATAAGAAGCCAAAGCCCCTTGAGCAACTGAATCTCTATCACTTGAAAACACAGGAATCTTATACTGATTTGCAATCTTTAAAATCGACTCCATAGCTGACAAAGCAGTGTTATCCAGCGGGACGAAGAGAGCATCCACTTCTTTTCCCATAAGGTTCTTTACAGCCCCTGGAACATCTGCAGTTTTAAAGGCCGTCACTTCAATCAGAGTAATGTTTAAGTCTTTAACAGCTTCTCTTGCCTGCACCAGGGGGGTTAGTGAACTGCTATCCCCAGGATTGTAAATCACCCCCAATGTTTTCATTTGGGGAAGGATTTTTTTGAATAGCTTTAATTGCTCCTTAACAGGTGCAGCATCAGTCACACCTGTGATATAGCCTCCTGGGTGCTTTAAGGAGCTCACAATCCCCGAAGCAAGGGGATCCGTTACGGCTGCAAAAACAATGGGAATCCCATAGAGTTCATCGGCCTTGGCCATTGTTTGTGTTGAGGTTGTAGAAATAGGCACAAGGACAGCGGGCGAGAGGCCTACAAATTTTTGAGCGATTTGGGCGGCTGTCACTGAACTCCCTTGGGCGCTTTCATAGAGAATTGTGTAATTTGGACCATCCTCAATCCCCTTGTCCTTTAAAGCCTTGAGCACGCCTTCACGCACAGCATTGGCCGCAGGATGATCTTCGATCTGAGTTATGGCTATGATTGGAGGGGGGGAATTTGAGGCAAAAAGCAATGATGAGAAAAAGGTTGTGACGAAAATAAAACTTACGATTTTGAAGGGTGTTTTGATATCCATTTTTTGTAATCCTTATATATAAAGTGCGAAAAATATTGTAGATACAAATCAAAGCTCGTAAGTCGAAGTCGTAATAATGTAATCATAGCAAATCTCCTTTTATAAAAAGTTAATCCCTCTTTCTGAGGGGTCATTAAACTAAACACGGAAATTTTAGAAGGTCAAGAGAGGCTTTGTTCCTTGTCGCGGGTTCACATACGTATCAAGCTTGCTTGTCTATTAAGAAGTCACGAAAGTTTTGAATTTGGATGTTTTGATTATAAAAGTCATTTTTACCCTGATAAATAAGGTACCCGGCATCTTCTTCCCTAATAAAATCTCGCAACCCTTGAACCATCGAAGGCTTAAACGTACTTCCCTTCTTTATTTCTATAAATTCTTTATGCGTTCCTTTATCCACAATAAGATCAACCTCAACGCCATGGCTGGTTCGTAAGAAATAAAAGGCTGTTTTTCTTTTAAGATGTATAGATTTTTTGATAATTTCAGCGATGATATAATTCTCAAAAAGAGCCCCTCCCATGGGACCTTGCTCATAATGGCGCGCAGTTTCTAAGCCAACTAAGTAAGAGACAATTCCCGTATCATAAAAATAAACTTTTGGGTTTTTGACGATTCTCTTTCCAAAATTTTCATAAAAAGGAGGAAGAAGAAAAATGATATAAGAAGCCTCAAGAACAGAGAGCCATCTCTTAATCGTGGGAACTGAAACGCCTATGTCTTTTGCAAAAGTCGATAGATTCATAAGATGCGATGTATTCATGGCCAGAAGTCGCATAAATCTTTGAAAATCTCTCAAATCTCCAATGCGGCTTATTTCTCTTACATCTCTATTAATATAGGTCTCTATATAGGCCCCATACCATTCATCCCGATGTTTGTATATGTGGGTGACGATTTCAGGATAGCTTCCTTTCCATTGAGCCTCCATCCTTAAATTTTCTGGAATTTCTTGAAATTCCAGAGGGAGAAGCGTGAGGAGTCCTATTCTTCCCGCCAAAGTTTCAGACGCCCCTTTAATAACTTGAAATTCATTTGAACCGGTTAAAATAAATTGCCCTTTTTGCTCTCTATTTCTATCAACAATAACTTTGATCATATTAAATATTTCAGGGGCTTTTTGAACCTCATCAAAAATAACTTTATTTTGATAACGTCGTATAAATCCTTCTGGATCTTCCTTCAAAAGCATCGCGTTTCTATAATCATCAAAGGTGATGTATTCATAGTCTTTCAGTTTCGTTAAAAGCAACGTGGATTTTCCTGATTGGCGAGGCCCCGTAAGGCCTACAACAGGGAAAAGGGTCAGATAATCAAATAACTTTGTTTCTATATTTCGTGCAATGTAAGACATAAGTTTGTGCAAATTTGATCTTTAATGTTAAATATACACAAACTTTAAAAAGAATCAAGAGGCCAAGAGAAAGAAAGGCTTTGTTCCTTCATGGTCAAAATTGCCCTCTAAGAACCTAAAGATTGCACAATCAAAGGCGCCAAATCAATAACATTTGAGGGATGGGGAATGGAATTGCAGCTTACAATCTTCAAAACGCCTGCCTGTTGCAGCTTTTCATAGGAGTCCCCTGCAAAGATGGGATGAATAACCACACAGACTGGTTTGTTTAAACCCAGGGTTTTGCCTTGGTTAATTGCTTGAAGCATGGTTTCGCCTGACGAAATGATATCATCCACAAAAACCGGCGTTTTCTCATTGCCGTCTTTAAAGGTGGGCCAGGTAATATTGACATGGCCCTTGGAGTTACGTTCTTTCTTTAAAACAAGAAGGGGCAACTCCCCTGCGATTCCTTGAACCCATTGACGACTTTCCTCATCAGGTCCAATAAGAATTGGATCCTTAACATTTGCATGAATCCATGCTGAAATCAAAGGCGCCGCTTGCACCACTGTCGTTGGAATCTTATAAATTTCGCTCAAACTTTCGGTGCGATGAAGATGAGGATCCACAGTCAATAATGAATCGAAATGATTTGAAAGAAGCTGAGCAAAGATCTTTGAGGTCAACGCTTCTCCCTTTTGAAAAACTTTATCCTGCCGCATGTAGGCAAGGTAAGGTGCGATGAGCTTGATGTGTTTTGCCCCAAGGCTTCGCAGGGTATCAGCAAGGAAGATAAGATCTAAAACCCATCCGTTTGGCCGAAACAAGGTTGCATTAATGAGCACGTCCCTTCCCTTAGCATTACTTTCAATGCGAAGATAGCTTTCACCATCGGGGAAAGGGCGAAGGGTAAAGCATCCCTCTTCTGCTTTCAGCCTTTCTTTTATGTGCTGCCCCAGAGACGAACGCTTTGGGAATTCAAAGAGAATGGGGCGCATTAAGGCTTTTCTCCTATCAAAATCACATCACGATGAAGGTGAAAGTAATGTAAGGCATAGTCTAATTCGCCAGGAGAGTCAGCATAAATTGTAAAGAGGGGATCCCCCTTCTCAACGTCCGTATTTAAGAAAACGTCTAGATCCACCCCAGCCTGAGGTGAATCAGGTGCACCTGCAAGCTTGGCAATGCGCGCCAACCGCCGATTGTCTATATCCAACACTCTTCCCGCGATAGGCGCAAAAATTTTGTGTGTAAAGGCTCCCAAAGTGGGCTCTTGGAATCCCCCTTGGGCAAGACAAATAGCTTCAAATTTCTTAAAGGCATGCCCGTCATCCAAGATCCGCCGTGCATGGTCATGCCCTTTACCCTGGGGCACACACTCACAAAGCTCCAAGAGTTTTCCTGCCAGGAAGAGAGAGCGCTGTCGCAAATCTTGAGGAGCATTTTTCTTACACTTTAAAACGGAAAGAACATCCCGTGCTTCAAGAGCAGGGCCAATACCGCGTCCAATAGGCTGAGTTCCATCCGTTTCAACAACTTCAACGGCCAAGCCTATTTCCTTGGCCACATCAACAAAAAGAGCTTTGAGCACATGTGCTTCTTCCGCCGAACGAATTTTTGCAGTTGGACCCACGGGAATATCAATTATGACGTGGGTGGATCCCGCTGCCATTTTCTTTGAGAGAACAGAGGCAATAAGTTGGCTATGGCTATCCAAATCCAACGCTCTTTCTATCTGAACCAACAAATCATCAACAGGACTTAAATCAACTGAGCCTCCTAAAACAATACAGCCCCCCTCTTGATCCACAACCTTCCGCATCTGTTCTAAGGTCAAAGTTACGGGGGCAAAAACTTCCATGGTATCTGCCGTTCCTGCCGGCGAGGTAATCGCGCGAGAGGAGGTTTTAGGAATGGTGAGGCCACATGCTGCAACAATAGGAACAAGAATCATCGTAGTACGATTCCCGGGCAGCCCGCCTACACAATGCTTGTCAACAATAGGAAAACCGGACCATTTTAAAACCCGCCCTGAAGCGGTCATGGCTTTTGTTAAAGAAGTTGTTTCTTTTTGGTTTAAATCAGCAGAAGCAGCAACAAAGGCAGACAATTGAATATCAGAATATTTTCCTTGAACCATATCTTGAATAATAGCAGTAAATTGTGCGTCGCTGAGAACCTTCCGATGAAGCTTTGCCCGAACATAGGCAAATGAATCGAGGGCTTCCGCTAAGGTCACAATCAACTTTTGTCCGTCCTTCACCTTTAGCCTTTCCCAAGCGCGGGATGAAAGACCGATTTCTCCAGGCTTGATCCAGGCTGAGGAGGCTACATAAAGAGTCGCGATAATAGGCTCTCCCCCATTTTCAATCTGAATGCGCGCTTCTGAACGAAACCCCGCAGATTTACAAAGGCTACAGTTCCCACTGACCACAGCAACGAAATGATTCCGCGTATCAATCCCCAACTTTCGTGCTTTTAAGGTTAAGGAGGTTACAGAAACAAGAGGAGCTGGAAGGGGTTTTTTCCTTGTCATTATTTTAAATCTACCCGTTGAAGATAGTCAGGTATCGTGCACTTCCATCCAAAAGTTTTAATTATTTTTTGGCACAAGGCTTGCGCTTGCCTGGGCTCACCATGGGTTAAGAATATTTGTTTCGGAGGTGTTTTAAAGTTCTTCAGCCACACGAGAATTTCAGAATAATCCGCATGTGCCGATAGGGAATCTTGTGAAACAACTTCAGCACGCACAGGATACATTTCTCCATGCATTTTGATCTGCTCAACCCCATGAATCATAGCCTCACCTCGCGTTCCTGCTGCCTGATAACCCACAAAAAGCACTGTGTTTTTAGGTTCAGAAACAAATGCTTTCAAATGATGGAGAACGCGTCCTCCTGTTGCCATACCACTGGCAGTGACAATAATTTTTGGAAATTGTTTTTGATCCAATGCTTTTGATTCATCCCGCGTGTTAACAATCTTAGCCACCCGACATATCAAGGAACATTCTTTTAGAGACAAACGATGCTCCGGAGCAAAATGACAATATAAATTTGTTGCGTCCCGGGCCATGGGGCTATCCAAATAAACAGGGAGATCGGGAATCTTCTTTTCTTGCTTAAGTTGATGGATAATATACAAAATGGATTGAGCCCTTCCGACAGCAAACGCGGGAATAATAGTGACCCCTCCCCTTCCTGCCGTTCGGTTGATCGCGGCTTCAATTTCCTCTTTTGCGCTCGGAGAGTTATGAAGGCGATCTCCATAAGTGGATTCTAAAACAAGATAATCTGTCTTCTCGATAGCACGGGGTGGCTTCATGATAAGATCATTGGACCTTCCTAAATCTCCTGTAAAAAGAAGAGTTCTGGTTTTGTCTCTCACCTGAATCATTGAGGCTCCCAAAATATGGCCCGCCGGAAAGAGCTCAAAGGTTAATTCTTTACCCAATTCATGGGGAGCATCGAAATCTAAGGGATGGAAATATTTTAAGGATTCCTCCGCTTCCTGAAGGGTGTAAAGGGGAAGAGCAGGCTTATGTTTTGAAAACCCGTGACGATTCGCAAAGTTTGCATCTTCCTCTTGCAAATAACCGCTGTCGGGGAGAAGAATCTTGCAAAGCTCTAAGGTGCCATGGCTGCAATAGACCTTCCCTCGAAAGCCATTTTTGACGAGAAGCGGAATCGTCCCACTGTGATCAATATGGGCGTGAGTTAGGAGAACACTTTTAATTTCTGAAGCCTTAAAAGGAAGCGGCGTCCAATTGCGCAAGCGAAGCTCCTTCAATCCCTGAAAAAGGCCGCAGTCGATAAGGACTTTTTGCCCCTCTGCCGTGAGCAAATACTTGGACCCCGTTACGGTCCCCGTTGCACCGATGAACTGAAGATTCATCTCTCCTCCCTCTTTTTTTCTGAAATCTAAGGCCGGTCAAGCATTTGGTCAAGCTTATAAAAAGGAACTAATGTTACACAGGTTTTTTGTCAATCCTATCTGTTGTCATTGGCATCTGTCACCTTTGGACAAAAACAACGCTAGACGGGAAGGAATAATAAAATTCGTCAAAAAGATGTCAAATTGACTTTTAGAATTTCAATTTGACATGCCAAAAGTATGAAAGAGAGGATCCAGCCTTTAGAATGGCTGGACCTCTGCTTATACAGCACAATGAGCTTTTTTATGGGTTAGCTGCAGTTGAAGTTTTTGGGCACTGGAGGTAAGACGTTTGCTGTGCCAAACTACATGCAGCAATGCATTTATTTCTCCTCTCTTTTAAATCGAATTTGTTGCCACACCCCTCTTGACACTTATCAAAAACTTTCCCCACTGCGTAAGGGCAATCTGGGCAGTACTTGTTCAGGATTGCATCTTCATATGCGTCTTGACATGCGTGGATGGTGCAATTCTTTCGAGCGTTTTCCTCATCTGGCTTTGGGAAGGCTTGTTCGCACCCGCCTTTCCCATCGACACCTTGGATGCAAGCTGTTTGACCGGCTAGCAATGCGGCGACACATGGATCATCTGCTGCTTGGCTCGAATTGCCCCCCAGTGCAACTAATGCCATGCTTGTGCTTGTAAGTATAAGTAATTTCTTAATCATCTTTTGATCCTCCTTTTTAGATCTTTTCCTAAAAAACTTTCCTATAACAAGGGAAAGGATAAACACAAAACCTTAAATTTTTATTAAGCTCTTAATTTTAGAGAATCTGTCTTCATAAATCGATAATTTTATAATCCTACGGTTAAACCACGGAACATCAAGAGAATTATAAGGCTCTCTCAGCATTGACGTCCCGCGACTTGATCGCGGGACCCAGATAGTGCTTCAGCTGGACCCCGGGTCAAATCCGCGGGGCATCAAGTTTTCCCTTATGGTAAAATAGAGTATGTTCTAGGAAAGAGCTTTAAACTCTTTTAAGTCGAAGAGAATTAAGCACGACCATAATGCTGCTCGCGGCCATGGCGGCCCCTGCAATTTCAGGACTCAATTTGCCAAAGGCTGCAAACCCTATCCCTACAATGTTAAAAATAAAGGCCCAGAAAAGATTTTCCTGAATAATACGAAAGGTATGTTTTGAAAGGATAAATGCTTCAGGAATCAGCTCAAGAGCAGGGCGCATGAGGGTAATGGGTGCCGCATCCATGGCGACATCCGTTCCAGAACCCATGGCAAAACCCACAGTTGCTGCCGCTAAGGCTGGCCCATCATTGACCCCATCCCCTACCATGGCCACCAAGTTGTGGTGTTCTTCCTGAGCCTTAATATAGTTAATTTTATCCTTGGGTTGGAGTTGGGCCTGGACTTCTTCAATGCCAACCCGCTTTCCTATCATATGCGCCACATCCTTTTTATCTCCTGTCAACATCACCGTTTTAAGGCCCATGGATTTCAGTGTTTTCAGCGCCTCGCGCGCATGAGGCCGTGGCATATCCGAAAGGTAAAACACGCCCAGCAGGGACTTACTCTCTTCAGCCAAGCAAACGGCAGTTTGGTCTGATTGGCGCAAGGGGGGAAGATCAATCCCCAATTCCTCCATCATTTTCTCAGATCCAAGGGCATAAGCTTTCCCTTGAATCTTTCCTTGAATTCCCTTCCCCGGAAACGATTTAAAGTCTTCCACCGGAAGAAAAGCTGGGGTTTTGACTGCCCTTAAAAAACCCTGGGAGAGAGGATGTTCGCTGCCTTTTTGGAGAGAGGCGGCAAGCCGAAGAATCTCATCTTCAGTGTGACCACTAAGGGGCTTAATAAAGGTGAGAGAAAACTCGCCCTTTGTCAGAGTTCCTGTTTTATCAAACACAACATGATCTACCAGTCTTAAAGCTTCGAGGCTTTCTAAATCCTTAATTAAAATTCCTTTCTGTGCTGCAGCTCCCATGGACACAATAATGGCAGTAGGCGTCGCAAGGCCTAGAGCACAAGGGCAAGCAACCACAAGGACAGACACAGCATAAATCAAAGCAACTTGAAGGGGATAGCCGAGTATAAGCCATGTCCCAAAAACCATAAGACTGATGACAAGAACAAAAGGTACAAAAAATCCTGCTACCTTGTCGACAAACCGCTGAATCGGTGGACGTGAGGACTGAGCCTTCTCTACCATGCGAATCATACGCGCTAGAGTTGATTGGTTCCCAACCGATGTCGCTTCGAGATATAAATTACCCGAGGTATTCGTGGTTCCCCCAATAACCTTATCTCCTGGCTGTTTTAAAACAGGAACGCTTTCCCCTGTTATCATAGATTCATCCACCTCACTCTTGCCGTCAACAATGAGGCCATCCACAGGAACACGCTGCCAGGCTCTGATTAAAACCTTGTCTCCTTTTTTGATGTCTTGGGTCAACACTTCTACATAAACACCCTCACGCTCAACAAATGCCGTGGGAGGGGTCAGTTTCATCAAAGACCTCACAGCAGCATTCGCCGAAAGCTTCGCCCGGTCTTCAAGCAATCGCCCAAGAAGCACAAGGGTAATCACAATAGCAGAGGCCTCAAAATATAAATCTCCTGCCTTTAAGAAAACAGCCACAACGCTATACCCATAGGCAGCCGACGTTCCTATAACAACTAACAAGTCCATCCCAGCTCCAAAGTGTTTTAATGCTTGCCACGAAGATTGATAAAAGCGCCGTCCCGCCCATAACTGAACGACACTTCCACACAGAAGCTGAAGATAGGGGGAAACGGACAAGCCAATCATATTAGCTAAAAGGGGAAGGGTAAAAAGGGCTGCAATAATAAAATCTGCATAGCTTAGTGAGGTATGCTCGTGATGATGACCTTCCTCCCCGAGACCTTGGTGGGATAGTTCTCCTTCATAGCCTTCTCTTTTAATCGCCTCTAAAATCTTGTGTGGAAGCTGTGAATCTGTAGAATTTGTGTTAACGTCAGCCTTTTCACTTACAAAATTAATATGAGCGCTTTTTACGCCCGAAACGCCTGCGATGGCCTTTTCGAGACGCGTTGCACATGTCACGCACCGCATGCCTTTGATTTTGATTTGAAGAACCGGTTTCATTTAAAATCTCCCTCTATTTAAGTTTAGAGGGGGAGTATGAAAAAAGGGTTAATGAGGCTTTGTTCTAGCCTGGAGGATCTTCATCAAAAACGTTTTCTTCCTCAATCTTGAGCGTTTCCTGTTCTTCAGGCGGCACGGCGTTTGTGGTTCGTGTGGGCTGAGCTTTGGTTGTGTTTTGTTGTTCCTCAACTTTTTTTGGCCCACAACCGGCCAAAAGCGTCATGGCGCATCCTAAAACGATCATAGAATTTAGTGAAAATTTCATTGTTCCCTTTCCTTTCTCTTAATCAAATGGTGAGCTCCCTCCCGTTCCCGTAGACCATTCATCAATAACAGGGTTCACAGTATTGGCTGTCTTTAAATTCTTAAAATTTTGAATCTCCTCCTGCTCTGCATGAGAAGAGGCTTGCTGCGACTCAACCGCATGTAAGTCCGGCAATGAAAACAAAAATATAAATGAAAACAAATAAATTAATCTTCTCATAGTAACCTCCCTCGTGTCTTACTTTTATTATATACTATCTTAAAAAAGTTAATAAATTATTTTTTTATGGTCTATCAAGGGATTAACATAAAAAGCATTTTTGGAAGATGGTAGCGGAGGAGGGACTCGAACCCCCGACACGCGGATTATGATTCCGTTGCTCTAACCAGCTGAGCTACTCCGCCGCAATGATGATGGATGGTGCCCAGAGGCGGAATTGAACCACCGACACGAGGATTTTCAGTCCTCTGCTCTACCGACTGAGCTATCTGGGCCCATCGCTTAGGTCTATAAATAAAAAAGGGATTTTTGTCCAGCCCTGTTGGCTTAGAATTTTCTAGAGAGCTCGATAAAAACTGGCCAGCGTTTATTTCTTTTTACTTTTATCTTTTTCTGAAGTCTCCCTATCAAAAAAGGGGCGTTTTCGCATGAGCTGCCGTACCTTACGCTCCTCCCACTCTTGACTAAAGAGAAAGGAATTATGGAAGATAAGCGGAAGAACTCCCATACGTGAGGCCCGATAAATTAAAATAATTCCCCAAATTACTATGACATACTTTGGCCAAAAGGTACCCGTTTGATCAAATACAAACCAAATCAACACGATAATAAAGTTAACGAGTGCATACGCGACAAGATCCATATAAAATTGCCTAAGAATTTTGACGCGTTTCCTGATTTCTTCTTCACGTAACATAATGAGCCCCCTCATGAATATACAAGGCCTATATTACAACAATACATTAAATTAATTTAAAAATCATTAAGATCTAAAAACATGAGCCACTAAAGTCTCTAAAACGTCGGGGAGTCCTTGGCGCGTTAAGGAGGAAAGAGCCAGAATTTCTTTTCTTGTCTCTTTTTTGAACTGTAGCTGCTTTTCCCTAACAATTTCAGGCACCAAAGCATCACATTTACTCAAAACAATAACCTCAGGCTTGTGAGCAATGTCCTGGCCATAGAGCTCCAGCTCTTTACGTATGGTTTGATAGGCCGCCACCACATCCTCTATGGTTCCGTCAATGAGGTGTAAAATCACTTTACAGCGCTCTACATGGCCCAAAAAGCGCGTGCCTAGACCAACACCCTCATGGGCCCCTTCAATGAGCCCAGGAACGTCTGCCACGACAAATTCGCGATCATGCAAATAAACAACACCCAAATTCGGAACAAGCGTTGTAAAGGGATAATCTGCGATCTTTGGTTTAGCGCGCGAGATTACCGATAAAAAGGTTGATTTCCCTGCATTGGGCAAGCCCACAAGCCCCACATCTGCAATAAGCTTGAGCCTTAGCCATACCCACATTTCTTCGCCAGGCCAGCCTGGCGTTGATTGCCGGGGAGCCCGGTTTGTTGAGGACTTATAATGTTCATTCCCAAAGCCACCGTCGCCCCCTTTTAATAAGGTCACACTTTGTCCCTCCTCAAGCAGATCAGCGAGAAGAGTTTCCTTATCTTCGCCAAGAATCTGCGTGCCGAGAGGAACCTTAATGTGCAGAGTTTTTCCTTGAGCTCCCGTGCGCAAGCTCCCCATTCCATGCTCTCCCTTTTCGGCTTTGAAATGTTGGTGATAACGGAAATCAATAAGGGTATTCAGATTTGAGACGGCCTCAAAAACAATATCTCCTCCCCTGCCCCCATTTCCTCCATCGGGGCCTCCAAATTCGATGAATTTTTCGCGACGAAAACTAACACAGCCAGCACCGCCGTCGCCGCTTTTAATAAATATTTTTGCTTCATCAAGGAACTTCATATTAGATTATTTGATATTAACGATTAGGTATTAGAAACTTCTAATGCCCAACCTCTAATTACTAATTATTACTTTCAACTGAAACGAAAGTTTTACCATTTGCCCTATGTGAGAACTTCACCTTTCCTTCTGCCAGGGCAAAAAGAGTATGATCTCGACCCATCCCCACAAGTTTTCCTGGGAAATATTTAGTGCCACGTTGACGAATGATAATGTTGCCAGGAAGTACTGCCTCGCTACCAAATTTCTTCACTCCCAGGCGACGCCCTTCCGAATCACGACCGTTACGAGAACTTCCTCCGGCTTTCTTTTGTGCCATCTCTCAAGTCTCCTTACTTCTTAGACGATTTTGGTGAAGGTTTCTTGGCCTTCGTTGCCGTTTTCTTTGGTGCAGCTTTCACTACAGGAACTTCTTTGGCTTTCGCTTCTGGCTTTGTTTTAGCCTTAGGTGCCGCAGCCTTTGCTGGAGATTGACCCTCCGCCAAAACATCTGTAATGCGCACAACGGTGAGATACTGACGATGTCCGTTTTTGCGCCGATAGTTATGGCGGCGCTTTTTCTTAAAGATCAGGACCTTATCATCACGAATTTGATCTAGAATCGTTCCGCAAACCCTTGCCTTCGGAACAAGCGGTGTTCCAACTTTAACAGAGCTTTCCTCACCCATCATGAGGACTTCAGAAAATTCCACAGCGTCGCCAGAAGCACCGACCAGCTTCTCGACTCTAATAATGTCATTTGCGGTAACTTTCAATTGCTTCCCGCCGGTTCTAATGACTGCAAACATGCGATTCTCTCACTTATTTAAACAAGCCAACACTGGCAATGGTCTGGAAACACTGTCCAGACACGCTCTTTCACTACCCTGTCCCTTAAAAACTGTCAAGGAGTTTTGTATTTAAAAAAACAGGTTCAATAAATGTACACTGAGATCGTTAGGTTCTCAATTTTAGATGTTTTTTGAGGCACAATTTCAAAAAATATTTTTTCGTTTTTTCTTGTATTATTAAATGATAATTCTTACATACATTGCTGAAGTAAAATATTAATGAGATGCAAAATGAAAAAACTATTGATGTTAATGACAGTTTTGTTGGCAGGCAGCTCCTGTTTTGCAATGGAGCCAGAGCAGGATGAGAAAGTTTCCAGCTCAACAAGTATCCAAAAAATTCAAAAATTTCATGAGACACGATCTGAGCGCCTTCAAACCGACATTAAAGACGCCTTTGATAAAATTTCATCTCGTAAAGAAGCAAAGGAAACATTTCATTTTTACGGATCTGACTATTATGGTTTTCTAGGAATTGACGACAATGCGTTTTTCGATAGAATTTTGAAAGAATCCCCGACTGAACAGGAAAATTTTTACGTTCTGGATGTAGGAGCAGGAGATTTTTCATGGGGGAAGGCCTTGGTGAGGTATATTAACAAAGAGAATTTGTCCCCTAAAATCAAAGTACACATTGTTAGTGTAACTGGCGAGAAGTATAAAGGTGTTGATATTCAAGAGATAGGAAGCTGTAAACAATATAACATTGGCGCTTTTAACATAGAAAACATTGAAGACATTTTTTCAAAATCTAAGGAAATAGGTTTAAAGGACGTCAAATTTGATTGGATTGTCTCTCGCTATACTTTTATTCATCTTGTTGATCCGGCGGGTACTTTTTCCCAGTGCTATGATTTATTGAAGCCAGGTGGATTCATCTCAATGGATGGATTCCCCATTAATTACCATAACCACCCTAAGATAACCGGGAGAAACTCCATAGTAGAATTTTTACAAGATGTGGGAGAACCTTATCTCATAAGAGACTACGGAAGTGATCGCGGATTTTATCAATTTCTTCTTAAAAAAACGTCTGAAAATCCAAGTATTCCCATGCAGTATGCAGATAGTGTCGGTTGGACTGAAATAGCCAATACTGCTCCGCATGCAGTTGCATCATTTACAAAATTAACACTCCCTCTCAATTGGGATACTATCCATTCCCCTGATGAGTATGTATCAGATTATACCCCTCGTTTTTATGGTGATCAGAAGCTCTTTGATTGGCTTCTTAAAGAGGATATGCGCTACTTTAAGGGGGGAAGGCCTTGGAAGTATAAGAAGTGGGCGTCGTAAATTGTAAGATCCTCAACGTCCCGCTACTTGATCGCGGGACCCACAGGCACTACTTCATCTGAATCCCGCAGTAAATCCACGGGGCTGCCTTCGTAGCTCATCATGAAAGAAATACTAATTCGTACGTTGTTTTGAAGGTGAAGATGGATTTATGTACTCACATTTTGTACCGAGGTTCTGCAAAACACCATCACAGTTCTGGAATTGGTCATAACTAATAAAATGAACTTCCCATTCAATTGTTGTATCTTTTGGAGTACCAAGGTGATCATCGCAGGTCGTTTCTAATTTACATTTGTGTGTTGCCTGATCAAAAGTAATTTTATTACCACTGCATGTACTCTGCCATGTTCCGGGTGGAAGGGTGCATGGCCAGTCTACATCATTTTGAGCCTCAACTTGTCCATTGAAATTAAAGAATAAAAGTGCTGTAAAAGCGGTTACTATAGTTGTCTTTTTCATTTTCCTCTCCTATTAATTAAATTTGCTGATCTAAAATCAACATGTTTGAAGGATAGAAAAAACTCCTTAATTTTGTGTTAAAGAAGACAGCGGAAAATAATATTTGTAATTTTTTTCGAATTTGCTTACCTGATGGGATGATTTCTAAATTTGTGCTTAAGGATAAAGGCCTATGTCCCTGTCCCCTCATGTTATGATTATGTGGCTTCAACAGTTTTCATCAGAAGGCTTAACCCTTGCATTGCTTCTTGGGTGTGGCCTTTTTATCCTTGCTATGATGCGTTTTTTTGGAAGTGTGGGGCTCGTGGTTTACAGTTCAGTTGCCGTTATTGTTGCGAATCTTCAAGTTCAAAAGGCGGCTTACTTCGACTTTTTTGATGAGCCTATTGCTCTTGGAACTGTTGTATTTGCCTCTGTTTTTTTTGTGAGTGGTATCCTGACCGAATACTATGGCAAGGCCCAAGCCCAAAAAGCCGTCTGGCTCAGCTTTTCCGCAATGATTTTGATAACGATTTTCATGTTTTTAACAATAGGCTTTAAGCCCGCCTTGGGCTACCAGAGCGCCCATAATGCTATGTGCACCTTGTTCCTCCCTGCCCCTGCCCTTTTGATCTCAAGCTTGATCGCTTATGTGATCGGCCAGTTCAATGATATCTGGATTTTCGCCTTTCTTTCAAAACTAACCTCGACAAGGCTTCTATGGTTACGGACATTCCTTTCCACTCTCATTGCGTCTTTCTTGGATAATGCACTTTTCAGTGTTCTCGCTTGGAGTGTGTTGGCCTCCTCTCCTTTGCCCTGGAAAACCGTTCTCTTTACTTATATCATTGGAACTTACATTATTCGGGTCTTTATTGCCTTTGTGGGCATTCCTTTCGTTTATTTAGCACGGTTTATGGTTCGATAATGAATAGCTCTCAATTTAATTTTGAAATAACAAAGGAGAGCCCCTCCTCCAAGGCTCGTTTAGGGCGATTGACAACCCCTCACGGTATTGTTGAAACGCCGGCCTTTATCTTTTGTGCAACAAAGGCTGCTATTAAAGGAGCAACACCTGATGATATGTGGCGCGAGAAGACCCAAATTATTCTCTCAAATACCTATCACCTCATGCTTCAACCGGGAGCGGAGCTTGTGGCAAAAATGGGGGGGCTTCATAAATTTATGGGATGGAATGGCCCCATGCTCACAGATTCGGGGGGCTTTCAAATTTTTAGCCTTGGCCATGGCTCCGTTGCTGAAGAGGTTAAAGGTCGCCGTCGGTCATCTCGCCCCAAAAGTCTTTTAAGCATTACAGAGGACGGGGCTACCTTTAAATCCTACCTGGATGGAAAAACCCACGTTCTAACCCCTGAAAAATCCATTCAGATCCAGCAAGATTTAGGGGCTGACTTGATCGTTGTTTTAGATGAGTGTACCCCCTTTCATGTGGATAAGACCTACACAGAAAAATCCATGCATATGAGCCACCGCTGGGCAGAAAGAAGTTTAAAGGAATTCCAGCGGGGAGATCCAGACCATCAAGCCCTTTATGGTATTGTCCAAGGCGGAGTCTACCCCGATTTAAGAAAGATTAGCGCCGATTTTGTGAATAATCTCCCCTTCTTTGGGCACGCGATTGGTGGCTCTTTAGGGGCAGACAAAGCTCAAATGGCAGAAGTAATTGAGATGGCTATAGAACCCCTCGATCCTCAGAGGCCTATCCATCTTTTAGGAATTGGAGGCATCAGTGATATTTTTTATGGTGTACGCCAAGGCATTGATACCTTTGATTGCGTTCATCCGACACGCCTTGCCCGCCACGGGGGAGCCCTTGTTCCACCTTTCGTATGGGAAACTCTGGGAGAAAGCTCAAAAGGGCATGAACATATGAATTTGCGCAACTCTCGCTTTCGTGAGGATGAGAGACCTATTGATGAAAGCTGTGACTGTCATACTTGTAAAACCCTTTCGAGAGCTTATCTCCATCATCTTTTGAAGGCGAGAGAGCTCCTCGCTTTAAAGGCCCTCACAAGTCACAACGTTCATTTTATGAATCGTCTTTTGTCCAACATTCGTAAAGCCATAGCTGCTGGTTCTCTTGATGAGGAACTGAAAAAGTGGGTTGCTTAGGGGTTTATTAACCCTTACAATGAATACTTAGAAAAATGACATTCCGGACAAAGGGAACACAAAATGACAAAATATCTATATCCTTTTCTATGTGTTTTTGCTTTGGCCTCTCAAGAAGGGCACGCTCAAAATGCAGCTCCTAAAGCCTCTTGTGAGGCGCTTATAGATGCGTGTCGCGACATCTCTGTTTCCCTTAACGTGAACAATGCTAATCCAGATGAATGTCAGGAGTGCATAAGTAAATGTTCGAAAGCAAAAGAACTCTGTTTCGAAGAGACGAATGATAAGGGCCTAGAAAGTGCGTCGGCATCCCATATGAATTGCGCAAATATATGCAAAGGACTTCTTTCAAAGTAGATGGGCCACAAGACACGGTAAACGCATCTAAAATGAGAGGAATACTGCGTTTCCCCAACCTGCGTCATCCCCGAGAGCGCGAAGCGCGAGTCGAGGATCCAGAAAATTATAAAGTTCCGTACAAATCTTCCCAGTGAGGATTTGTTTTCTCTATCAACCTTAACTTCCAAGCTCTATTCCATTTTTTTATACGTTTTTCTCTTAAAATGGCTTCAGTAATGTCTGAATGAACCTCAAAATAAACAAGTTGGGTTACATTATATTGTGAGGTGAATCCTTTAATGAGCTTTTCTTTATGCTCATAGACTCTCTTGATGAGATCAGACGTTACTCCAGTATAAAGCGTTCCATTTTTCTGACTTGCCATAATATAAACATAAGATACCATTCGTCCTCCATTCTCATTTCCCTGGATCCCCGACTCGCGCTTCGCGCTCTCGAGGATGACGCTAATTGGTTGATTTTGTATGTTTATGCATTTGAGCTGCACAAAACAAGCAGGGTCGCACCTATATTTTAGATGCGTTTACCGTAGGGAAGGGGGCTATAAATAAATTGACATTAACTCGAACATTAGCTTAAAAAGGATAAATTCTAATGAGGTGGTATTGATGATGACCAATGACCTTACGAATAAAGATCTAGCTCCCGTTTCAAAAAATCAAAAAAACTGGACCACTTCTAATTTTTTTACCCTCTGGATTGGGCTTTCAGTTCAAATCCCAACATATATGATGGCATCGTCCCTCATTGAGGGAGGCATGAATTGGATTCAGGCTCTTGTGACCATTTTCCTCGGCAATGTGATCGTTTTGATTCCTATGATTCTCAATGGTCATGTGGGCGTGAAATACGGGATCCCCTATCCTGTTTTTGCCCGCGCCAGCTTTGGCATTTTGGGCTCAAACATTCCGGCCTTGCTACGAGCCTTCGTTGCCTGCGGATGGTTTGGCATTCAAACCTGGATCGGCGGAACAGCTATTTATACCCTTGTACTGTGGTTATGGCCAAATGCAGCCAGTGTTTCAGGCCAAGTGGGTGACGTGGGCTTTATACCATTCATTTGTTTTATAGCTTTCTGGTTTATGAATCTGTTTTTTGTATGGAAAGGACTCAATTCCATTAAGTGGCTTGAGACATTGTGCGCTCCTTTCCTTATTCTGGGAGGCGTTTCTTTGCTTTATTGGGCCTATATGAATGCCGATGGGCTGAGCAAAGTTTTCCAAACAACCTCTCAATTTGAAAGCAATTCTGCCTTTTATCAATATTTTTTCTCAGCATTGACGGGTATTGTTGGCTTTTGGGCGACATTAAGCCTGAACATCCCTGACTTTACGCGCTATGCGAAGGATCAAAATGCACAGATCTATGGCCAAATCTTGGGCTTACCCACCACCATGACATTCTTTGCGTTTATTGGCGTTGGGGTGACCAGCGCAACACTTGCTATTTACGGCGAAGCCATTTGGGATCCTCTTATTCTGATCCAAAAATTTGATGATCCTTTTATTGTCATTTTATCGGTTATTACGATTATCTTCGCCACATTAACTACGAACGTTGCGGCCAATATGGTGGGACCTGCTAATGATTTTTCCAATCTTTCTCCAAAACATATCAGCTTTAAAATGGGCGGGCTTATCACGGGAATCCTTGGAATCGTGATGATGCCATGGAAGCTTTTGGCTGATCCAACCGGATATATCTTCACTTGGCTTATTGGTTATTCCGCTTTGCTTGGCCCCATCGCCGGCATCATTCTTGTGGACTATTATCTAATTCGACGCACGACCTTAAATCTTGAAGCGCTTTATCAACGAGAAGGCGCTTATACCTATTGGCATGGTTACAATCTTAAAGCCATCGCAGCTTTGATTTTGGGGATCCTTCCAAACATTCCTGGGTTTTTGGTTCAGATCAAAGTCTGGAGCCCTGGATCAGCCTTTGAATTCTTCGTTCCTTTGTACCATTACGCCTGGTTCATCGGCCTCTTTATCTCAGCTATCACCTATGGATTAATGATGGCCTCTGAAAAGGAAACGTCAGAAGAAAAGCCCGCCTTTGCGTGATGGGTTGCTATCATTATTGAATTATATACTTAACACCAAATAACCCACGATCCAAATGAGGGCGGAGAGAAGGCTCGTTACTAAAACTTTAACGCCCATATAAGGATTTTCAGGGGCACTGGTAGCATGGCCCGGTTCAACCGTATCTGGAATGCGAACGCCCCAGGGAAGGGTCATAAAAAGCACCACAACCCAAATCATGATATAAAGCAGAAAACCTGTTGCAAAGGACATCTAGCTAATTCTTTTCGAGATTATCTTTAGGGGTTTTTGATTTAAAATCAACGTTAACATTGATGCCGATCCCATCAACTCCCTCAAGGGAGGGTTTGTTTGAATGATGGCCGGTATGCACAGCAGATTTCACGGCCACGCGGTCCTTTTGAACAGCAGCTTTTGTTTCTTGGAGTTCTATCAACACCCCTAAACAATCCTTTGGATTAAAAAAAAGCACGCGCGTGTCGTGATACCCCATTTGAGGCGTTCCATCACCAATGACTTGGATGCCAGCATTTTTTAATTGATCTCGAGCTGCAATAATATCAGGCACTACATAACTTAAATGATGGATGCCACCCACAGGGTTTCTCTCTAGAAACTTAGCAATAGGGGAGGTGTTATCTAAAGGGGTCATCAATTCTATTTTTGTATTCAAAAGATTCACAATGGCAAGGCGAATTCCATGCTGAGGAAGATCTGTTGGGCTTGTTACAAAGGCCCCAAAGGTTTTTTCGTATTGCTTTATAGCTGCCTCTAAATCAGGGACAGCAATGGCAATGTGATTTAAGTTTCCAATCATAATCTCCCCTTAAAGGCGAAAGAGTTGCACGTGAGTTAAGGTTTTCTTGCCATAATAATCAAATAAAACGCGACGCGTGGCAAGACGAGCCGCTTCTGAAACGATGTCATCACTTTCCCGGTCTTCAATGGGAAGGGCAAGAAAGGCTTCCTCAATAGCCCCTATACAATGGGCTTTGAGAATCTCCCGATGTTCACCTTCTGTTATGCCTATTAAAAGGACGCTTGGGGGAAATTTAAAAGTTCCGCGCGGCTCAAGAAGGAGGGTCACGAGAGCATGGCCCGTACTCATCAAGCGATGGCGTTCATGCATGATTTCACCGTGATAAGGAATCAGCTTTCTCCCATCAAGCGCAAGCCGCCCAAAAGGCACTTTTTCAATGAGTTTCGGGCCCTTAGAGGTCAAAGAAATGAGATCCCCATTGTGAGGTTGGATCACATAAGGGACCCCAGACTCTAAGGCAAGGACCGCTTGTTCAGCAATATGATGATCTTCTCCGTGAACCGGCACAACAATTTTAGGGCGAATCCAGGAATACATGTCCTGTAGCTCATCCCGGTTTGGATGGCCTGACACGTGGACCTCATCTTCATTGGCAGTAATTACCTGTACTCCTTGCCGGATAAGCGTATTTTGCAAGGTTGCAATGGCCTTCTCATTGCCAGGGATTTGCCGCGATGAGAAAATCACCACATCATCTTTTTCAAGAAAGATGTGTTTATCCTCTCCCTTTGCAATGCGGAGGAGGGCTGCCCTTTGTTCGCCTTGGCTTCCTGTACAAATCAAAAGAGTCTCGGAGCGTTCTAGAAAACCTGCGTCGTGATGACTGAGAAAAGAGGGATAGTTTTTAAAATAATTAAGTTCGCGCGCGACCTCATCCACACGATGAAGCGAGCGGCCCACAAGGCCGACATACCGGTCATTAGCTATAGCCGCTTCCGCGCAACTCGCAACACGCGCCACATTAGAGGCAAAGCAAGCAATCAAAACCCGCTTTCCTGGGAATTGTCCCACAAGCTCAATGAGCTTGTCTCGTATGGGTTTTTCTGATCCTGAGCGTCCTGGAACAAGAACATTGGTCGAATCACAAACTAGAGCCAAGACACCCTCATCCCCAAGCTTTTTAAGGGCTTTGATATCTGTCGTTTTTCCTATTAAAGGATGAGGATCTAGTTTCCAATCCCCAGTATGTACTACCGTTCCTGCGGCTGTGTGAATCGCCAGAACATTTGGCTCAGGGATAGAGTGGGTGATTTGGATAAAATCTATGCCAAAAGGACCTATATCCACATGTCCAGACAAGTGAACCTCTTGGAGAGGTGCTTTAAGGCCCGCTTCTTTTAACTTATGACGAACAAGGGCGGCTGTAAAAGGAGTGGCATAAATGGGACACCGCAAGCGTGGCCACAGATGGGGAACAGCGCCAATGTGATCTTCATGCGCGTGGGTTAAAACGAGACCTACAAGGTTTTGGACATGCTCTTCAATAAATGTTGTGTCGGGCATCAAAACCTCGATGCCTGGCGTTTGATCAAAGGTAATCCCTAAATCCACCATCAACCACTTACCCTCTGTGTGATAGAGGTTGAGATTCATTCCAATTTCTCCTGAACCTCCCAGCGGCAGAAAATAAAGCTTACTAGGGTCTAGTTTCATGACATCCCATTATAAAAATCATCCCAATCACAGAAAGTATAGCAGAAAAAGCTATTTAAGAGGAGCCAGGATCATGATCACGCGTTTACCCTCAAACTTGGGGTCGTGTTCAATTTTTGTAATATCCTGAAGAGCTTCTTTTACGCGCTTCAAGACGTCCATTCCCAGTTCTTGGTGAGAGAGTTCTCGTCCTCTAAAACGAAGGGTCACTTTAAGCTTGTCCCCTTCCTCTATAAATTTCCGCGCGCTTCGCATCTTTACTTCAAAATCATGTTTATCAATTCCAGGGCGAAGTTGAATTTCCTTGATCTCGATAACCTTTTGTTTTTTGCGCATTTCAGCGCGGCGCTTTTGCTCTTCAAATCTGTATTTGCCATAATCAAGTATTTTACAAACGGGAGGATCTGCATTGGGCGAAACCTCTACCAAGTCGAGGCCCGCTTGAAAGGCTTTTTCGAGAGCTTCTTTTTGGCTTAGAATACCAAGCATTTCCCCATTTTCATTCACAAGGCGGACTTTAAATGAGGTAATCTTTTCATTGACGCGCGGGCCATTGGAGGCGGTCCCTTTGTCATCCTTCATAAACTTAGATATGTAATTCTCCTATGTTAATAAAACAACACACCCCTTAGCGCTTATGAGGCGGGTGTGCTTCTTTTAATAGTTTACCAATAACTTCATTAAGATCAAGGACTTCTTGCGCCTCCCCTCCTAATTTACGCAACGCAATCGTTTCTTCTTCAGCTTCACGTTGACCCACCACAAGAATATAAGGAATCTTTTGGAGACTTAACTCACGCACCTTAAGGTTGATTTTCTGATTACGGAGATCAAGTTCTACCCGTAACCCGAGAGCCTTTAGTTTTTCATAAACTTTTTTTGCATAAGCATCGGATTCTTGGGTAATGGTGGCTATAGCGGCTTGAACAGGTGCAATCCAAAGGGGAAATTTGCCTGCGTAGTGTTCGATGAAAATGGCAATAAAGCGTTCTAATGAGCCCAAAATCGCGCGGTGGAGCATCACAGGACGATGTTTTTGTCCATCCTCTCCAATGTAAGAGGCGCCTAGCCTTTCCGGAAGAACAAAATCAAGTTGAAGCGTTCCGCATTGCCAATCTCGCCCAATGGCATCTTTTAAGATGAACTCTAGTTTTGGCCCATAGAAAGCCCCTTCGCCTGGGTTTAAGGTATAGCTAAGGCCTGAGGCTCGAGCGCCTTCTTCAAGGCGTGCTTCTGCCTTATCCCAAATCGCATCCTCTCCCGCGCGCAGAGCAGGGCGGTCTGAGAATTTTACTGTAATCTCGTCAAATCCTAATTCTCTGTAAACATCGAGCAAAAGAACACAAAACTTTCGGGCTTCTTCTTTAATCTGATCTTCGCGGCAAAAAATATGAGCATCATCTTGAACCATACACCGTACACGGGTTAAACCATGAAGAGCTCCTGAGGGTTCATTTCTTGTGCAGGAGCCAAATTCAGCCATTCTTATGGGAAGATCGCGATAACTTTTAATGCCTTGACGAAAAATTTGAACGTGACAAGGGCAATTCATGGGTTTTAAGGCCAGAGTTTTTTCCCCGTCCTCTATTGTAAACATATTCTCCCGAAACTTATCCCAATGTCCTGACGCTTGCCAGAAAGAGCTGTCTAAAAGTTGTGGCGTTCGAACCTCCACATATCCCTCTGCTGAAATTTTATCACGGATATAGCTCTCGAGGAGGCGATATAAAATCCATCCTTTTGGATGCCAGAACACACTTCCTAAGGCTTCTTCTTGCATATGGAAGAGATGCATTTCCTTTCCGAGCTTGCGATGATCCCTCTTTTCGGCCTCCTCGAGGCGGGTCAAATAAGCTTGAAGCTCTTTTTCATTGCACCAGGCAGTCCCATAAACGCGCTGGAGCATGGGATTGTTATGATCTCCTCGCCAGTAAGCTCCAGCAATTTTCATGAGCTTAAAGGCATGGCCCATTTTTCCCGTTGAGGGAAGGTGAGGGCCTCGACATAAATCCACGAAATTACCCTGTCTATAAACCGTAACCTCATCGCCCTCAGGAAGATCTGCGATGATCTCAGCTTTAAACAGTTCTCCTTGTCTTTTGAAGAAATCAATGGCCTCCTTGCGACTCCAGACTTCCCGGGTTAATGATTCATCCCGGTTCACAATTTCATGCATTCGCGCTTCAATCAGCTTTAAATCATCAGGTGTGAACGATTCTTTGCGATACAAATCATAATAAAAGCCATCTTGAATAGAAGGGCCAATGGTGATTTGAGTTTCTGGGTAAAGCTCTTTAACCGCTTCTGCAAAGACGTGAGCCGCATCATGGCGCAATATATCAAGCCCAATTTCAGATGAGCGCTTGATCACCTCAAAAGCAGCACCCTTTTCAATTGCACGCGTGAGGTCCCAAAGGTCCTCATCAATCCGCACAGCAACAGCTTCTTTGGCAAGGCTAGTACTTAAGTTCTTCGCAATTTCCCAACCTGTAATGCCTTTAGGAAACTCCCGATGTGAGCCATCAGGAAAGCGAATTGTAATCATTGGACCCTCAGTTAATATCAGTGGAGCATTGAGTTTAATTTGTAATCCTAAAGGAGCTCCAAGACAACCGAAAAAGAAAGTTTTCCCTTAGGCTGTTTGTTTTATGCAACTAAGAATCTGTTATCATGAATCACGGATAATTTTTCTCTTGCTCCCTCTTAGACACGCCATCATCCTTGGACAAGAAAATCTTTGTTCCGCGTAAGCGGAATAATTAGATTTTCTTGTTCCGAGGATCTTCTCAAAGCACTACAATGGAATACTATGTTTATATCATGCCTCGGGCCAAGAAAGCCTAAGCCTCTGCTCCGCAGAGGCAAGACTTTCTTGCCCAAGGATGACAGGGAACGAGATATTTATATTATTCTTAAGACAGCGCAAACACCACTCAGCTTACATTTATTGTCATACAATTTTTTTAAAAAAGCAAAGTTTTGAATTGGCCATTTCACCCCCTTCATAGCGCCGAAGCAACCCAAAAACCGTTTATTTACATAGGCTTGAATTGCTTCCCACTCGCTACGCTCGTGGTCGCAATGACGGAAGGTGGTATATTTTTATTGAAACTCCTTTGCCTGGACAAGCCGTTCTAGTTTTCGTTTTCGCAATACTCATTTGAAGCCCTGCAGCATGGGGGCTTTTTAGACATAACTTTCCAGCTCAGGTAAGAGCCACTGTTGTTTTGGCAGATCGTAGTTGCGGGAGTAAATGTTGGCCAGTCATATTTTTTAATATCTGGCTGACCACTACAATCCTTCGAAGTATAATAGAAACAAGTTACTTTGTCTTTAGTTGCATTGACGTTTGTTTCGGCACATATAAGGATCGCCCCTAGAAAAACTATGCTTTTGAGGACCTTTAATTGCATGACTTATTTCCCTTTCTATAGATATCGTTAAAATGTTTATGAGGGCAGCATATTTAAGAAAAATTAAAATTTCATTAAGATTAAATCAGGCGCCTTTCTCCCAAGATCCCGCATCAGTTTGCTTCCAATAGGTAACCTGATGACCCGCTTCTTTATATGCTTTCCAGCGGGCCCGGGCAGACTCAAGAGCTTCAGGATCATTACCATCAAAAATATCAAGGCATCGCTCATAGGAGGAAAGGGAAGGGGAGGCGGCTCCTTCTATTAGGAAGAGAAACTGCGCCCCATTAAGGTTTTCGTTAACTGTTGTCAACCAGATAGGCTGGTCTTCAGCAAATCCTTCCTTTGCAGTTCCATGGGGAATAAAGCTAGCTTTGCCTCCAGTCCACAACACATTATTCAAAAAATCCAAACGTTCCTCACTGGAGCAAATTACAACGGCTCGCTTTTTCGCTTCCAAGGTTTTTTCAAGAAGACACGCTAAAGCACGCTCAAGGGGAGAGGTCGTTAAATGATAAAAGCCAATTTGAGTCATTTACATAAACTACCAATGTTTTATGATGAAAGAAAGAGACTTGTTTTTAACGCATAATATATATTATGGAAAATAAGATGATAAGAAAGCCATACGCTGCAATTTCATGTCTTTTTATAACCTTCAACCTACATGCTAAGCCCTTTGAAGTTCATGCTACTGCCGCGACGGACCTACCGATTCAACGTTCAGATATCATGGATGATCTCGCTATTTGGGTGAATACAAAAGATCCTTCGAAAAGCCTCATCCTCGCAACAAACAAGGAAGAGCCCTATGGTGGGCTTTATGTGTATTCGTTGGATGGGAAACTAAAGGAATCCTATCAGATTGGTCCCATTAATAACGTGGATATCCGCGCAAATTTTTCTTACGATCATACAGTTATGGATATTGCTGCTGCAACCTACAAGAAAGATAAAGGCCTCGCTTTCTTTGCTGTTCATCCAGAGACCGGCAAAATTGCTTATTTAGGCCTTGGTGATCATACATTTGAGAAAACTCCCTATGGAATTTGCCTGCAAAAACAAGAGGATGCTTTTTATGCCATCGTCACCTTTAAATACACCGGGGCTGAAAAATGGCAATTCTGGGCTGAAAACAATAGGATTCATATGGAGAAAGTCCTCTCCTACCCCATTCAAAGCCTTGCTGAGGGCTGCGTTGTTGATGACCATACGGGAACAGTCTTTATAGGTGAAGAAGACCGCGGCATTTGGGCTTTCCCCGAAAAAGCTCCTGGGAAAATGATTGCAAGGGTGGGCGAAAATGGCCTCACCGCCGATGTGGAAGGCTTAGCTCTTTATGGAGGCAAGTACCTTATAGCCTCCAGTCAAGGTAGCTGCAGCTATAATATATATAAGCCCTCCCCACCCTACTCCTTCTTGGGATCTTTTAAAATCACACCTGGTACTCATGAGGGGACAGAAGAGACGGATGGAATTGATGTTACAGAGGCCAATTTAGGGGGCCCTTATACAAACGGTCTTTTTGTGGCTCATGACAATCGCTCCTCCAAAGGCGGAGGCTCAAATTTCAAGCTTGTACCCTGGGATGAAATTCAACGAGGCCTTAATTAAGGACCTGTCATTATGATCTTATAAGCCAATTTCAGAATTGAAGAATGACGCCCCGCGGTTTATCCGTCTCCGCAAAGTCCCGTGCCTTGGCACGGGGTTTAGAGCGGAGCGGGTATCCGACGAAGCCTCCTGGCTACGCCGAAGGCTTCGCCGTAGCGAGTCGGCGGGTGAAACCCGACGAAGAAACATAAGATATCATGGGCCTTGGCCCATGGAGTCTATGTAAATAACGGTTTTTTGGATCGCCACGCCCCCTACGGGGGCTCGCGATGACGATCGTAGGCAGGCGCACAGCATAACCTCTCCCGTCATTACAACCACGAGCGAAAATATCCCCTCTTCCAATTGCGACCACGAGCATAGCGAGTGGGAAGCAATCCAAGTCACCCGCGGGGTCCAGAGAAGCGTAAGACTGGGTCCCGCGATCAAATGGCGGGACGTTATGTATTGATCTATGACGACAAGTTTCTAAGGATGTGATTCCATGGGTTGCTGTTCCTCTTTCGCGATTTATTTTTCCTCGAGAGGAAGAGCAAAGCTGACGCGGGGTCTACGTGACTTTTTGAGGGTGGTAGAAGAGGAAGAGGAAGAGGAAGAGGAAGGACTAGATCTTTCTTCAATATGAGCGATATTTGCCTTCTTTATTGCTGCATTCGCTTTAGCCATCGCTCCAGCCATTCTTTTTTTTTCTCTTTTTTTTCTTTTTGCATACTCTTTAAATGACATTGGGACGGGAGTACAAGCATCAGCATCATCTTCAGGAAGACCTGCATTCGCTTCTTCTAGTGTCTTTCTCGCTTTTTCTTTTTTAGCTTGTTGTTCCAATGCGTACTCTTTAAATGACATTCTACTTTCCCCTTTTCGAGTTTTTGAACTCTGAGAAGAATTAGCAATAATATCATCTTTTTCCTTTTTATGGGAAGGAGGGATAGGATCTGAACTTGATCTTGGGCGATTGATGAGATCAGAATTTTTTCCCTTTTGTGATAGGTTTGTGAGCTCAGAATCGCTTTTCTTCTCATGATCAGCGTTGGTGTTTGATGATGGAGAAACACAAGGAGTGACAGGGAATGGTTTTTCAACCTTTTCACCATTGTTCTCCATAGCATGGGATATTGTTGAAATAAAAAGAAAAGAAGATAAAATTATATATTGTTTAATCATAACGAATGCTATTTCTAAAAATTATTTACAAATACACTCCTATAAAGATTTATTTAATGAAAGTCAAGGGTTTTTGGAACTTCCCCATAAATTTTGAGAAGAGATCCCTTTCTGTTATCTTTATGCCCCCTTTTTCATCCTAAAACTTTTTCATAATAAACTTTGCGAAATATGCCTCTAACTCTGCGAACCACGCCTCTTTCTTTTTTTCATATGAAGGAGGAATGGGATCTGAATTTGATCTTTGCCGAGTGAGGGGCTCCTCTATAGGCGGGGTTGCTATAGTTAAGTGCCGATATTTTTCCAGCTTCGCGGTTTTACTTTGTGCTGGATCTTCTTTGGATTGAAGTTGAGGAGGAGGACTACTACTAGGAATATCATCACTGTCCATAGCATTGCATACTGTTGAAATAAGAAGGAGAGAAGATAAAATTGCATATTTCTTAATCATGATAAACACCTTTTGTAAAAAACTAAGAAATGATGAAGAGATTTTTTATGATTATTCACTGAAAGTCAAGGAGCTTCGCGAACAACAAATTTTCTAAAGTGAATCGTCTCATTTAGCCCATATTAAAAACAATAGTCTTCTTATGAGTAAAGTGCTCAAGCATAGCCTCAAGGGATGCTTCTTTCCCAATTCCTGAGGATTTCATTCCGCCATAGGAAAGTCCAGGCTGAACAACAATGTTTTGATTAACTTGAATAAATCCAGCTTCAAGGCGATGAACGCCTTTGAGTGCACGCTTTAAATCATTGGTCCAAAGAGTTGCTGCTAACCCATACTCTGACTGATTGGCCTGTTCTATGGCCTCATCAAAATCCTTCCACGAAATAAGGGCTGTAACGGGTCCAAAGATTTCCTCCTGGCACACCTGGTGGCTATTGGGAAGCCCCGTAAAGAGAACGGGCTGGACAAAAAGTCCCTTTGAAAGCTTAGGATCGGTGGGCAAAGAAGAACACGCATGAGCTGTCGCTCCGGGGGCGCTTTTTCCCATATCAATATAGGTGAGTATTTTTTGATGTTGAGCAGGCGAAATGACAGCCCCCACGTCCGTTTCTAAATCCATAGGATCACCTATCTTCAAGGCATCCAGCTTGGCTTTAAGACGCTCAAGAAAGGGATCAAAAATAGCTTGATGAACAAAAATACGACTAGAGGCCGTACAGCTTTGTCCTTGGCGTGTAAAGCGCATGCTGGTCATAGCGCCTTCAACCACGACATCTAGATCTACATCCTCGCAGACAATCATGGGGCTTTTACCCCCCAACTCTAAAGTGACAGGTGTCAACTTGTCGCTTGAGTTTTTATAAACCTTTTTCCCTGTCTCAACTGATCCCGTAAAAGTCACTTTTGCCACATCAGGATGGCAGACCAAGGGTTCTCCTGTGGCAGGCCCATCGCCTGAGAGTATATTTAGAACTCCTGGGGGAAGGATCGTATTCATAATTTCAGCAGCCCTCAACACCGCAAAGGGCGCTTCTTCGGCAGATTTGACGACAACGGTATTGCCGGCCACAAGGGCGGGAGCGACCTTTAAGGACATCAAAAGAAGGGGCACATTCCATGCAATAATGGCGCCCACAACACCTAAAGGCTCTCTGATGGTAAGGGCCAACATGGAATCACTGAAAGGAATGGTTTCCCCTTTCAACTCTAAAGCTAAGCCTCCATAAAAGCGAAAGGTATTGGCAAAGAGTTTGGATTCTACTTGGCTTTCCGTTCGCAAGGCTTTTCCCGTCTCCAGGGTCATCAGGCGCGCCAGCTCATCCTTATGTTCTTCTAAGAGATCTCCACATTGGGCAACTAAGCGGCCGCGGTTGATTGCGTCCACATGGCGCCACTCCTTTTGGGCTTTTTTTGCTATTTCAACCGCTTGATCTATATCTATAGCCTCGGCTTGGGCTGCATAGCCAATGACGTCCATAGTTGCGGGATTATGAACAGGGAAAGACTTACCATTCTTGGCATTCACAAGTTTTCCGCCAATCAAGAGTTTATTATCAAGATGCTTAACAAGCCCTAAAGGCGTTAAACTTTTTCCGGGTACAGAAGGTGAGTCTTTCATAAAACCTCCATTTCTTATTGATTGCTTCTAGTGTATACTCTTTGCCAGAAGAATAAAAGAATTTGAGACCAACGTGCACGCACTACGCCCCTTACAAAGCGAACCCCATCATAACAGCCTTATGACCTTGACTCCTCAAGGGTTTCATAGGATCAGCTACATTGAATGGGGAGAGCCGACGAATGAAAACATCCTTATTTGCGTCCATGCGCTTACACGGAATTCTCGTGATTTTGATTACCTCGCCCGCCACCTTCAAAACACGTATCGCCTTGCTTGTCCCGATCTTTTGGGATCAGGCGCAAGCGATTACCCAGGCAATCCTGAAATCTATAGCTTTTCTCAACATCTCAATGACATGGTGGCGTTGCTTGCACGCCTCGGAAGCCAAAAAGTTCATTGGCTTGGCACCTGTTTAGGCGGCATCCTTGGTATGATGCTGGCTGCCCATCCCAACAGCCCTATCAAAAGCCTTATTTTAAATGATGTGGGCATGATTATTCCCCGCCTTGCCTTACAACGCATTCTTACCTTTGCCAGTAATGATAATAAATTTCTAAGTTTTCATGAGGCTAAAAAGTACTTTCAAACCATCCTAGCCCCTCTTGGAATAGAGGACGCAGAGCATTGGGACCATCTCACCCAGCACAGCATTATACGCGATGACAAAGGAGATTTTCGATTAGCCTATGATCCTGCACTGGGTCAGGTCTCGAATCAAGCGAACACCTTGCATCTTGAAGCCTATTGGCAAGCCATAAAGTGCCCAACCCTCGTCATTCGAGGGGAAAACTCAGACTTTTTAGAACCAGAAATTGTGGCAAAAATGCAGTATGCTCAGCCCAAGGCGGAGATTGCAACTATAAAAGGCTGTGGCCATGCCCCATCCTTGATGGCACCCGATCAAATTAAAATTGTGGAAGATTGGCTTACAAAAGTGAGTGCCTAGCGGGTCATTCGTTTTTCTTCAACAACATCAACGCCATTGATCAGTACTAGAATAATTGCAATGGGGAAAAGGATCAGCGTCCAAAAAATAAGCCACCCATAACTACCATGGTATGAAAACGCATAATATTTATCGTTCCTTATAAAGGCTCCATTCTTCATGGCCAAAACAATGGCAATGGGGAAAAAGAGAAGGATAGAGAGTATAAAAAGGATCAAGTTCCCTTCATACTTGAGTGGATAGTGATGTTTTACAACTGCAGTCTTTTTTTTCATAATTGCTCCTTAAAGGATAAATTTAGATAAGTCTGAATTCTTGGCTAAATCTCCCACCGTTTCTTTAACGTAGTCAACCGTAATTGTGACTTTTTGTCCATTCTTGTCGCAAGCATCAAAACTAATCTCATCAAGAAGTTTCTCAATGATGGTATGAAGGCGCCGAGCACCAATGTTTTCAACATTTTGATTAACCTGAGCCGCTAAATCCGCAATCTCCTGAATAGCCCCCTCTTCAAAGTTCAATTCAACTCCTTCAGTTCCAAGGAGGGCTTGGTACTGACGAATGAGATTTGTTTCAGGTTCTTTAAGGATACGGACAAAATCATCAGCGCTCAGCGCTTTTAACTCCACACGATTGGGCAAGCGCCCTTGCAATTCAGGTAATAAATCCGAGGGTTTTGCTATATGAAAAGCTCCTGAAGCAATAAAAAGAATATGATCTGTTTTAAGAGTCCCGTATTTTGTGGACACTGTCGTCCCTTCTATAAGAGGCAAAAGATCGCGCTGGACACCCTCACGGCTGACATCAGCCCCTCCCCTTTCTCCGCGCGCTGAAATTTTATCAATCTCATCAATGAAAACAATGCCATTTTCCTCAACGCTGCGTAAGGCTTCGCTCACGACCTTATCTTGGTCTAAAAGCTTATCACTTTCTTCTGTAATAAGGAGCTCGCTGGCTTCTGCCACGGTGAGTTTTCTCGTAACCTTTCGTGGCCCTCCAAGACGACCTAACATATCTCCTAAATTAATCATGCCCATTTGTGCCCCTGGCATTCCAGGAATCTCAAAGCTTGGCATTTGAGAGCCGCTATTGTCTTGGAGCTCAACTTCAATTTCGCGATCATCTAACTCATGTTTGCGGAATTTTTCTCTAAACTTTTGACGTGTTTCCTCTCCTGCGTTCTCCCCAACTAAAGCATCTAGAATTCTCTCCTCTGCAAGAATCTCGGCTTTGGCATGCACTTCACGGCGGAGGCGTGTGCGTGTTAGATTGAGAGAAATTTCCACTAAATCCCGAATCATCTGTTCAACATCGCGGCCTACATAGCCCACTTCTGTAAATTTTGTGGCCTCAACCTTAATAAACGGCGCCTCTGCAAGACGAGCCAAACGCCGTGCAATTTCTGTTTTCCCCACACCCGTTGGGCCAATCATCAAAATATTTTTAGGCAGAACTTCTTCACGTAATTGCTCATCTAATTGTAAACGACGCCATCGATTCCGTAATGCAATAGCAACGGCACGCTTTGCATTCGTTTGACCAACAATAAAACGATCTAATTCCGAAACGATCTCTCGAGGGGTAAAGTGGGATACTTTCATGTCAAAACCTAAACAGCTTCAATAATAATATTACGGTTCGAATAAATACAAATATCAGCAGCTACATTCATTGCCTTTTCGGCAATAGAAAGAGCTGTCGTATTTTCTATGTCAAGTAAAGCTCTTGCAGCCGCTAAAGCATAAGGACCACCCGATCCAATACCGATGAGGCCATCTTCAGGCTCTAAAACATCTCCCGTCCCTGTAAGGATAAGAGAGTGAGTTACGTTAACAACGGCCATCATAGCCTCTAAACGGCGCAGATAACGATCACGTCGCCAATCTTTTGCTAAATCGACACAGGCACGAATTAACTGATGAGGATTTTGCTCAAGCTTTTCTTCCAGTCGCTCAAATAAAGCCAAAGCGTCTGCTGTCGAACCAGCGAATCCAGCCACCACATCTCCTTTGCCGAGGCGGCGCACTTTGCGTACGTTTGACTTTAAAATCAAATTACCCATCGTGACTTGGCCATCTCCCGCCACAACAACCTGATCATTTTTGCGCACTGAGAGGATAGTTGTTCCATGCCATGAAGTTGACTCATTTTGTATCATTGGCCATTTTCCTAAAATATGTTAATATTTATGAAGGTGTAACATAAAAAAAAAGGATTTGTCATCTATGATAAGGGGCTCCCATGACCTATGATAAGAATAATATTTTTGCACGGATCCTCCGCAAGGAACTGCCAGCTAAAATAGTGTATGAAGATGACTATGCTTTAGCATTCCATGACATCGCCCCTAAAGCTCCTGTTCATATCCTCGTTATTCCCAAGAAACCGTATGTTTCCTTCTTTGACTTTTCTGAAAGAGCCACCCCTAAAGAGACTGTTGGCTTTACAAAAGCCATCCACAATGTCATTGCATCCCTCAACCTCCAAGACAAGGGCTTTTGGATCCTCTCAAGCCATGGCTCAGGGGGTGGCCAAGTTATTTTCCACTATCACATACATATCTTTTCCGGACGGCGTCCGAGCGAACTTGTCTCTTCCCACTCATGAAGATCAAACCTAAAAAGCAAAAACTTAATGCTGGGTGGCGAGAATGGGCCCAACTTCCCGATTTAGGAGTTGATAAAATTAAGGTTAAGATTGATACAGGCGCGAAAACATCAAGCCTTCATGCCTTTCAAGTCTCAACGGTGCGGCATGACGGACGAGAGTTTGTCAAGTTTGATATTCATCCCATTCAAGATAATGATACAGTTATCTATACCTGTCTCAGCCCTATTGTAGACTATCGTTGGATCACAAGTTCAACAGGAAATCGCCAACAGCGTATTATCATTGAAACCCGCCTTAAAATTGGTGCATACTCCTCCATTGTTCAATTGTCCCTAGCTAATCGAGATGAAATGGGGTTTCGTATGCTCATAGGGCGAGCTGCCTTGAAAAAGGAAGTTCTCGTAGATCCCGCCCACTCCTTTCTGTTAAGCCACATGAAACGTTAACGAAAAAGTAAGCCTATTTTGTAATAATAAAAAACATGAAAATCTTAATGATGGCCCGCAATCCCAAGCTTTATTCGCACCAGCGTTTGCTGGAGGCGGCAAGAGCCCATGGCCATCAATTGGATATCATTGATACCCTTCAAATGTACATGAACATTGCCCCTCACAACCCACAAGTCAAATATAAAGGGCAGCTTATCACGGGGTATATGGCTGTAATTCCCCGAATTGGAGCTTCTATCACCATGTATGGTCTGGCCGTTTTACGCCAACTTGAAAACATGGGCGTTTGGTCGTTGAATGATTCAGTTGCCATTGCACGGTCTCGCGATAAACTACGCTGCATGCAAATCTTAGCACGTAGGGGGATTGGCCTTCCCGTGACAGGTTTTTCTCACTCCGCCCTTTATACGGATGATATGATCGAAATGGTAGGAGGCGCTCCTGTAGTCATCAAGCTTTTAGAAGGGACTCAAGGGTTAGGAGTCGTTCTTGGAGAAACGCGAAATTCCGCACGAAGTGTGATCGAAGCCTTTCGAAAGGCCAACGTAAATATTCTTCTCCAAGAGTACATTAAAGAAGCCGGAGCTTCAGATGTTCGCTGTATCGTTGTTGGCGGAAAAGTTGTAGCCTCAATGATGCGAACAGGATCAACGGGGGAGTTTCGCTCAAATCTTCATAGGGGAGGAACTGCAACGAAAATAAAGATTTCTCCAGAGGAGCGTTCAATTGCCGTCAGGAGCGCAACCTTAATGGGATTAAATGTCTGTGGTGTTGACCTACTCCGCACAAATCATGGGCCTGTTGTATTGGAAATTAATTCTTCTCCAGGCCTGGAGGGCGTAGAAAAAGCAACGGGTATAGACGTTGCGACAAAAATAATAGAATATATTGAAACACATGTAGGACCAGCTGCTTGCACCCAAAAAGAAAAAAGGTAAGAACCAATTGCAAAACAACACCTATGCTTGGACACTATGCTTGGAACACCTTGCTATATGAGATGAAATAAATCATATTAAAGAGATACTTATAGGATACGTGTGTTATGCTGACGAAGTTTTTAGATCCCAAAAACGACTTTGCGTTTCGAAAGATTTTTGGAACGGAAAAGAATAAGGACATTCTGATCCATTTTTTGAATGATATGCTCACCTTTAAGGATCGGGCTTTGATTCAAGATGTGACCTTTCTCAAGACAATCCAGGATCCAGAAACAGCTTCAAAAAAGACCAGCATTGTGGATATCCTCTGCAAAGACGAAAAGGACAATCGTTACATCGTCGAAATGCAGGTCGCTAAAGAAAAAGGTTTTGAAAAGCGCGCCCAATATTATGCGTCAAAGGCTTATATTTCCCAAGCTCATGCAGGAGGAGAATATCATAACCTCAAGGAAGTGATTTTCTTGGCCATTGCTGAATTCATCATGTTTCCTAAGAAAAAGCATTGGAAGTCAGAACACGTGATTTTAGACAAGGATAGTTATGAGCATGACTTAAAGGACTTTTCCTTTACATTTCTTGAGCTTCCTAAGTTTCAAAAGTCAATTCATGAACTTTCTTCAATTTCAGATAAATGGATGTACTTTTTTAAGAATGCAGAAAAGACATCAGAGAAAGAGTTAGAAAAGCTTGTTGGCAAGGACATGATCATTGAGCGCGCTTATGAGGAGTTAGATCGCTTTCACTGGAACGAGGAAGAGCTTTTAACCTATGACCAAGCGGAAAAATACGAGGGGGCTTATATTGCCTCTATGGCCCAGAAATATGATGAGGGTCTTGAAAAGGGAAGAATCGAAGGAATGGAGAAAGGAAGAGAAGAAGGAAGAACTGAGGGTCTAGAGAAAGGAAGAGAGGAGGGTCTAGAGAAAGGACTTGAAAAAGGCAAACAAGAAAGAGAGTTGGAAATTGCTAAGTCTCTCCTTTTACAAGGCGTGGACGTCGACATTATTATATCCACAACCCAGCTTTCTAAAGAAGAAATCGAAAAACTTCAAAGTTCATAAGGATTCATTCACGGATATCTATTAAGACCTCATTTTATAGAGGGATAAGTTGCTCATATAGTTATCAACGAAAGGGTTGCATTTTACAATGACTTTGGTTATGAAGGTTGCATCGTTGATAAGGATGAGTGTGTACAATGTTTATACAAACAGAGGAAACACCAAATCCGGCTACCATGAAGTTTCTTCCTGGTCGTACCCTTATGTCAGAGGGAACCATAGAGTTTAAGTCTCTAGAGGAAGCTTCAAAATCTCCCCTTGCTTTGAAACTTTTTGAGATTCATGGTGTGAAGGGAATTTTTTTCGGTGCGGATTTTATTACAGTTTCTAAGGATGATTCCGAAGAATGGGCGGTTCTTAAACCTGAGGTCTTAGGAACCATTATGGAACATTTTGTAACGCATCAACCCTTGTTTTATGACAAAAGAATCACTACTTCTTCAAAATATGATGATGATCCGATAGTCGGTCAGATTCAAGAAATTTTAGATACACGTATCCGTCCAGCTGTTGCCATGGATGGGGGAGACATTGTTTTTGATCGATTTGAAGAGGGTATCGTTTATGTACATATGCAAGGAGCTTGTTCAGGGTGTCCGAGTTCCGCAGCTACATTAAAGTCTGGCATCGAGAATATGTTGCATCACTATGTACCAGAGGTTCTTGAAGTTAGAGCCATTGAGAGTTAGGAGATAGATATGTTGAAAAACTCAAAAACTCAAATTTTCCTAGTCCTTATTGTAGGGATAATGGTTGTGGGTCATGTTGGATACGTTTTGAGTAAGACCTTTTTATCTACGTCTCACGAGATTGTGGAGAAAACCCAGGTCCTTTCAAAAGGTCAACCTTCGGCCTCCGTTGGATCAGCAAAGGCTTTTGGGCTTAAGCCTTCTCGGAACTTTCAAGACAAATATTTGCAGGTTTCAAGTGTAAAAGAGCTTAATCGAGTTTTTAAAAATAATAATTATACACTTGCAAAGGCAAAATCTGAAGGACACGTTCCGCGCGTATTCCTCTCAAAGCTTCCTCAGGATATGAGGCTTAAGAAAAAATCTTCAAACTCTGATTTTATCCAGATCCTTTTACCACATATTTTAAGGGTCAATGAACAAATCTTAGCGGATAGACAGCGTCTTTTGAGCCTGCGGGAGCGCCAAAAGCATGGGCATCACCTCCGACATTCAGAAAAAATGTGGCTCAGTAAACTCGCATTTGACTATCGATGTAAGTCAACCAAAATAGAGTCTTTGCTTGTTCACGTGGATATAGTTCCTCCTTCCCTGGCTCTCGCTCAAGGAATTTTGGAAACGGGAGGAGGGCGCTCTTTTGCTGCTCTAAAGAAGAATTCTCCCTTTGGATATATGGCAACCAAAACAAAAGTTGCGAAGTTTGAAAGTCTTCAACGCTCTGTTGAAGCTTATGTAAAAAATCTAAACCGCCATCAAGCCTATAGTGCCTTTCGTAAGGATCGAGCTTTATTAAGAGCCAGGAATCAAGAATTATGTGGTCATAAATTAGCAGCATGCCTTACGAAATATTCAGTTCGTGGAACAGCTTATACACATGATTTACAACAATTAATTCAAAATCGTGGGCTAAAAGCCTATGATGAAAGTCATGTACAGTTAAAGCCTTAAGGAATCAGATGGGAAAAATTGCAAAGGCGGCTTTAAACCAGATTTTTAAAGATGCCCGAACTTACTCGAAGTGGTTTGATAAGCCTGTTTCGGAAGAACTTTTACACACCATTTATGACCTAATGAAGCTTGGACCTACGAGTGCCAATTGTTGTCCATTAAGAATCGTTTTTGTGAGGTCCAAAGAAGCAAAGGAAAGATTACGTCCTCACTTGAATGAAGGCAACGTTGCGAAAACCATGAGTGCTCCTTTGACAGCTATTCTGGGCTATGATCTTCAATTTTACGAACACCTTCCTTTTTTGTATCCTTATGTAGATGCAAAGTCTTGGTTTGAAGGTAAAGAAGACTTTGCACAAGAAACTGCTTTCCGTAACAGCACCCTTCAAGGAGCGTATTTTATTATTGCAGCAAGAGCTTGTGGGCTTGATTGTGGCCCGATGTCCGGTTTTTCAAATCAAGGTGTGGATAAGGAATTTTTTCCAGAGGGACGGTTTAAATCAAATTTTTTATGTAACCTTGGATATGGGGATCCGTCAGGTTTACGAGGTCCGCGGTCTCCTCGGCTTTCTTTTGACCAAGCTTGTCAGATTCTTTAAATTTGAGACATGAGGCATGGACTTTGGCAAAAGATATTAAAGCATTAATCAAAGGATATGAGAAGTTTCGAAAACAGTATTTTAAGAATCCAGCCTCTATCTTTGAAGACCTTGTTCGTTTGGGACAACGACCCAAAATCCTTATGATTGCTTGTTCAGACTCACGCATAGATCCGGCAATTGTTATGGGTTGTCAACCTGGGGATTTATTTGTAATTCGTAACGTGGCTAATCTTGTTCCTCCCTATGAGGAGGATCAATCCTACCATGGCACCAGCGCTGCCTTACAATTTGGGGTCTGTAGCCTTGGGATACGTCACGTGATTTTGTTCGGCCATACCCAATGTGGCGGCATACAAGCCCTTTTAGAACAAACCCCCGAGACTTGTGAACAAAAGGGGTTTATTGCAAAATGGATGGAGCTTGCAAAACCAGCATATGACACCGTTCTTAAACTTCATTCTCAAGAGACTCTTCACAAAAGGATGACTCTATGTGGACAATATTCTCTTATAAATTCATTGAAAAACTTAGAAACTTTTCCATGGATTAAGGAAAGGATCGAAAAAAGAAAGGTTTTACTTCATGCTTGGAACTTTGACCTAGAAAAAGGAGTTTTAGAGTCATTTGATCGAAAGAGCCAGCGTTTCAGAGAGGTGAGGTTAGAAAAGAATTTTGAGGATCTGTATGATGCACCATATTAGGTCTGTTTCAACCCTCAAGGAAATCAAGGACTTTCTTTCTAGCATTGAGGAAAATTCAATTATTTTTCTTGATGTGGATGATACTCTTATCACCCCAATTTCAAAGGTTTTTCGTTTCAGAAGTCCCTATCGAACCCTTATAGATGATATTAAAAGGGATCGTGAACGGATTCCTCACTTTGAGACTCTTTTAAGTCGGTGGCGGCTGCAAAGACAAACCCAACTTGTTTCTGAAGAGTGGGTCGGCTTTATCAAGGAGTTAAAAGAAAAATTTCCTCTTTATGCCTTAACACAAATGGAAACAGGTCCCTTGGGAGATATCCCCTTGATGGAAAAGTGGCGCCATAAGGAATTAACTGAAAAGGGGTTAGAATTCACCTTAACTTACTGTGGACAGAATAAGGAGGTGATTTTGAGCTCTCCTTCAAAGCCTTATGATGCAACCTTTTATAAGGGGATTTTTTCAACAGGGTCTTATAGTAAGGGAGAGATCATTCGCCAGTATTGTTTAAGGAAAAACCCTGGTAAAGTAGTTCTTATCGATGATCGTGCGGAGCACTTAAATGATGTTTATAATGCCTGTTGCGATTGCTCTGTGCCGTTTAGCGGCATTTTCTTTAAGGGAGAGAGGTTGATTGCAGGGGTTCCAGATACCACTGTTGCAGAATTTCAAAAGGATCATCTCTTGAGTCAGTATGAATGGTTAGAGGATGAAGAGGCGGAGAGAAAAATAAGGGAAGGCTCTGGCTTTTTCTCTCTCAAATAGGGGGTTGTGAAATAGCTTGCAGGAATAAGAAAAAGAATTTAGAAAGTATATTGTTATTTGTTTTGTGCTAACCATAAGAAGGGGAATGATATGGGAAAAAGATATGCAGTAATTGGTGCAGGCGGTTCATTTGGTCAAACAACGTGTGACTATATTTTGAAAAAGGCGAGTTGTGATCGTATGCTTGCTGTTGGTCGAAATATACAAAAACCTGAAGCTTTTTCTTTAAATGTTGGAAAAAATGACGATCGATATTCATATTACGCTTATCATATAACCCACGAACTTGATCTCCTTCTCGAACTTTTTGATAGGGAAAAACCTCAGATTATTATTAATTATGCAGCTCAAGGCGAGGGGGCAGTTTCCTGGAAGCACTCTTGGCGGTTCTTTGAAACTAATTCGATGGCTTTAGCAAAACTTGCTGAAGAACTAGGTAAAAGAGATTATCTTGAGAGGTTTATTCAAATTGGTACATCAGAGCTTTATGGTTCAGTAATGTCTCCCTCGAAAGAAGGCGATCCAATACGTCCTTCAAGTCCATATGCAGCCTCAAAAGCTGCATTTGATCTGTATTTAGAATCAATGTATAAGTTCTGTAATTTTCCAATGAATATAATACGTCCTTCTAATTCCTATTGTCCAGGCCAATTGTTACACCGTATTATTCCTAAGACAATCGTATCTGTGTTAAAAGGTGAAAAGGTGCCATTGCATGGGGGTGGAAACGCGAAGAAATCCTATATTCATGCTCGTGATTTAGCAAGAGCCATTTCTTTGGTGGCTGAGAAGGGTCCTTTAGGTACCATTTATAACGTGGGTCCTCAAGAACCGACAGCAATAAAAGACTTAGTCGCGCTTGTTGCAGATGTCATGGGGAAAAAATTTGAGGAAGTTTGTGACATTGTAGGTGATCGATTAGGGCAAGACGGTTGCTATTGGTTAGACTCAAGCGCAATTAAAAAGGATGTTGGGTGGGAGCCTATAATTACCTTACGTGAAGGGATCGAAGAAATGGTTGATTGGGTTAAAGAATACCAAGATCAACTTGTTGACTGGCCAACGGAATACCGTTTACGCGCGTAATGCAATAAAACTGCGATAGAAGGATAATGTTAGAATATAAGAAAGAAATTTCTTTAGTACTTTTACGTGATACTTTGCGTATTAGGATGATAGAGAGTCGTTTGGCTGAATTATATGCTGAATATGAGATGCGTTGTCCGACCCACTTTAGTTTAGGGCAAGAAGCTGTTGCAGTGGGTGTTTGTCATCATCTTAAAAAGCAGGAGCTTATTACTTCAGCACATAGAAGCCATGCTCATTATTTAGCAAAAGGTGGAAGTTTAAAGAAGATGGTGGCAGAACTTTATGGCAAAAAAACTGGCTGTGCTACAGGAAAAGGTGGGTCAATGCACCTTATTGATCTTGATGCTGGGTTCTTGGGAGCAGTTCCTATTGTTGGCAGTACAATTCCTATTGGGGTTGGTGCTTCATTTAGTGCTTATTTACAAGGAGAAAATAAATTATCCGTTATCTTTTTTGGAGATGCCGCAACAGAAACAGGTGCTTTTTATGAAAGCTTAAATTTTGCAGCTATTCATAAATTACCAGTCGTTATGATATGTGAGAACAATCTCTATTCTGTTATGTCTCCTTTAAGTGTTAGAAGGCCAGAAGGAATTAAATTAAGTAATATTCCACAAGGTTTTGGTGTCCAGAGCTTTCATGCAGATGGCAGTGATTTGGAGGAAATATATCAGACAGCAGGTCAAGCGATCGAATATGCGCGTTCTGGAAAAGGACCAGTGTTTGTTGAATATATAAATTACCGCTGGTTAGAACATTGTGGTCCACTTTCCGATACCCATCTAGGATTTAGGACTGAAGAAGATGTAATAAATGGTAAGAAAAAAGATCCGGTGCGAAATTATAAGGATAAACTATTAAAAGCAGGAATATTAACTGATAGTGAATTCAGTAAATGGGAAAAGGAAATTGCAGAAGAAATCCAAGAGGCGATTTCTTTTGCAAAAGAAAGTCCTTTTCCTGAAAAGGAACAGCTTTTAGAGCATTTGTTTGCAGCTTAAGTAAACGAGGAATTGAAATGTCAAGAGAGTTAAAGTTTGTAGAGGCTCTACAAGAAGCTCAAGATCTTTGTTTGGAAAGAGACCCATCAGTCTATGTGATGGGGTTAGGTGTTAGTGATGGTGCTGCTATGTTCGGCTCAACAAAAGGCTTAGTCGAGAAGTATGGGCCAAAACGGATCTTAGATATGCCTGTTTCTGAAAATGCTATGACTGGTGTAGCGCTTGGGTCTGCGTTAACAGGGATGCGGCCAATTATGGTGCATCTCAGGTTAGAATTTGCAATGCTCGCAATGGATCAAATCGTTAATCAAGCTGCAAAGTGGCATTATATGTTTGGCGGTCAGGCGAGCGTACCTATGGTTATTCGAATGGTTGTTGGTCGAGGATGGGGACAAGGGGCTCAACATTCACAAAGTCTGCACTCTTGGTTTGCTCACGTTCCAGGCTTAAAAGTCGTGCTTCCGGCAACAGCTTATGATGCAAAAGGGCTTTTGATTTCTGCTATTGAAGACAATAATCCAGTCATATTTATTGAGCACCGCTGGCTTTATAATATGACCGATAAGGTCCCAAAAGGAATGTATCGTGTACCCTTAGGAAAGTCTAATGTTTTACTTAAAGGGAACGATGTGACTATTGCAGCATCTTCATATGCCACAATTGAGGCCTTAAATGCTGCTAAAGAACTCGAAAAAGAAGGAATTAGTATAGAAATTATTGATATTCGCACAATTAACCCTCTTGATGAGGAGCCTCTTTTAGAATCTGTTAAGAAAACAGGACGTCTTATTGTTGCTGATATTGGTTGGAAGCACGCGGGTTTCGCTGGTGAAATTGTTTCTAGGGTCGTCGAAAAAGTTTATCAATACCTTAAGGAACCTCCAATTCGTATCACACTTCCTGATGTGCCCACACCTACAACAAGAGCTCTTTCAAATTTTTACTATCCTCTTCCTTCTGATATAGTATCAGCGGTTAAAAAACTTTTAGGGAAAGCTGCTGAGTCAAAGCCAGATATTAAACCAGAGGACTTTCTTGATGTCCCATATTTGGAGTTTCGCGGGCCCTTTTAATTATTATCCGCTGAAAATTTTTTGTAATGGATAAATTAGAATCATCTTTAATTACTGTCGTAATTCCCTATTTCAATCAAGCCAACTTGATTGAATCTGTTCTTTTGCAACATTTGAATCAAAGTTTGCCTCCTCATGAAATTATTGTTGTCGACGATGGTTCAACTGATGATGGAATTAAGCGCATTAAAAACCTTCAAAATAAATATTCTACTATACGAATTGAGCGTATTAAGAAAAATATGGGAGTGAATGCTGCAATAAACCGCGGGCTTTCTCTGGTTCGCTCACCTTTTGTTAAAATTTCTGCTTGTGATGATCTTGTAGAGCCAAATCTTTTAGAAATATCAGTATCTATTTTGATACAACACCCACAAGCTGCTTTTTCTTTCTCATTTCCTGGGGAATATTTTCCCAAAACAGGAAAAAAATATGCTTTCCCACTTAACCTTTCTCGTCGGCCTTTATACTTATCCCCATCTGAATTAGTTTCAATTTTACGAAAACGTTGTTTTACTTTTCCCTCAAATTCCTGTGTTTTTAGAACAGCAGCCTTAAGAGATGTGGGATTGTTTCGAGCTTATTTAGAACTTGGCGCAGATTGGTTTGCGTGTTTTGCTATGGCCTTTCGTTATGGTATCTGTTTTCTTCCACAAAATTTAACTTGGTTTTGTATCAGGAAGGATTCATATTCAGCAACAGGGCTAAAAGATAAAAAGAGACAATTAGAAACTCTAAGGCAAATTTTAGATTTAATTCTTGAACCACAGTTTAGAGAGCTTAAATATTGTTTTAAAAAATCTGCGGTTATATATGAATATAGCTTTCACACCTTAATTTTTTTGCTAAAAAATCATCAATATTACTCTTTATTATCTTTTAAACTCTTCACACGTTTAATTATTCGTGGTACGTGGAGCTATATTCGAAGAACTTTATCGATAAATCGTAGACAAAAGATAAATGTTTTGCGTAATTGGATTTATGGAGAAACGCTCTGATAGCTTCTAAGTTTACAGGCATATACGATTTTTCATATGCGCCGTATGCATTGGGTGATGCTTTGACATGGCAAATGAATATTGCTGTATTGGCACATGAGAGTAAATGTTCTCTTGTAGATTTTTTGTTACTCATAGATCCACGACGGCCTTATTGTCGCTATCAAGCGTTTCTAAATCCAAACAATCAAATTGCAGCTATCGAATCATTACTTCCTGCTTTTACTTGCTTGCCCAGTCTAGATTCTCTTAAAGTCATTCGAGATACTGCTCTTGGACAAAGGTTCCTTATTAAGACGTTTTTGGACAGCAGAAAGACGTGGCCCTCCTTTTGGGGCCATATTATGCGAAAATTAGATATAACTTCTTATAGGCGGATAAACTCTTTTTTTAAAAAGAATGATTTTTTACCTATACTTTCTTCTCCAAAAGGATATGAGAATTGGGCGAAAGATTTTTACAAAAAAAAATTACCTGGCCAATTTTGTGTAGTCGTAAATATGCGTCAAAGCTTTTTATCAAAAAATCCTATGGCGCTTCACCGTGATGCAGATTTAAAGGAATGGATAAAGTTCTTTGAAGCTATATACAGTTCTGATGATAGGGTTAAATTTATAATTGTAGGAGGTTATTCTGAATGGACAAATCAGTTCTTAAGGCTTCCAAATGTCTTAATTCCACGAACAATGGGGCTTGGTTTGGCTCATGAACTAGCCCTTCTCGCACATGCAGACCTTTTTATGGGATCATCAAGTGGCTATGCTACCATGGCAACTTTTTGTGGGGTGCCCTATGTTATTTCTCATATTGAAGAAAAGTTCAGTCAGAGCATAGAAGTCCCTGTAGGACAGGAACATTTTTTGTTCGCTCGTCATGATCAAAGACTATATTGGGAGAAAGAGGATTCGGCGAGTTTGGAGAGATTATATGAACAAATGCGCACATCAATAGTTTCACGGGGGAAAGATGTCTTTTAACCAAAGGATTAGGTGGTTTTATGACCGTTTTTATGGGATTAAAAATTGTATTTTTACTCTCCCCCATATGGTTTTAGGTTATATTGTATATTGTATAGAGTATAAAACACGTAACGTTTTCGTTACTACAGCAAAAAAAGAAACAATATTTGATATAAATTTTTCGAACGCAGTCGACGTGCTTATCGATATGATGCCTTTGAGGAAGGTTCCTTCGTTTCAAGATATATCAACTCAGTTGTTTGCAATTCCTCAAATTCAATCTTTTTGTTTTTATTGGAACAGGGAGGATTTACAAGAAGATATAAAGATTTTTGGAAAACCAATTCGTAATTTGGCATATAACCCAACAATAAACGTTGAGCCGGCTTTAGAAACATTCTATATAGCAAATTTTTTGCTTAAAAATCATGCACGTGGACGCTTAGCTTATTTAATTGATGAACATATGTTAGAAAGAATTAACATTAGTCAAATAGATGAAAAAAAAATCTTTCTTCTTGTTAATGACAAAGAAAAAAAAATCTGTAAACAAGGATTTTTTCTTTCGCTGTCTGCGAATGGGTGTTCATTTCATGAGCGTCTTGCCTTGGCGAAACTTTGTGATGGTTATTTAGGCGAAAATAAGCTACTTTGCGCCGTAGCGTCTGAGATCCTAAGGTCTGAGGAAATTTTTTATGAATGATAGTAGCGTCATCCTTCCCGTTTATAATCGACCCCAACTTTTAATGCGCGCATTGGAAAGCATTTCTCGCCAAACACTTCAGCCAACTGAAGTTATTGTTGTTGATGATGGCTCTGATGAAAGTTTGGAGTCAGTTCTTCAAAGCAATAAAAAGTTGCCAATAACTTTCTTTCGTCTCTCAAAGAATAGTGGAGCAGGAGCTGCGAGAAATGCGGGTATAAAGTTAGCACAATGTCAGTTAATTGCCTTTCTTGACTCAGATGATGAGTGGTTGCCTAATAAATTAGAAAAACAAGTTGCTTATCACAATACAATCCCTGGTTTAATTTCTACAACAGGATTTGAAATTATTCATGAACTGCATAAAACAAGAAAGGAGAGGATTCCTAAAGAGACCCAAACAAAAAAAGAATTACAAAAGGGGTGTTTTTTATCTCCCGGCTCGACAATGTTAGTGAATCGCACCATATTTTCGAAGGTTGGTACATTTGATGAATCGCTTAAACGATTTGAAGATTGGGAATGGCTTCTTCGTGCATCCGAATATACCACGATTCATTCTTTATCTGAGAATTTGTCAAAAGTATATTTTAATAAACGACCTAAATATGATATAGTTGTCCTTGAAGTAAATAAGGTTCTTTCAAAATTTAAAGAAAAAAGTATACATGTTTCTGGGCAGGTAGAAAAAGGAATATCTGCTTTTTATGCTCAAAAATACTTCAAGGCCACCAAACATTTGGCTGCAGCAATAAAATTATCTCCCCTGGTCTTCGTTACTGTGCTTGTTCGTTGTCTGAATGCCTTAATGAGGCGATAATGATAAGAGCAGCCAAGGAAATCAAGGATTATACAAATGTGTCTCGGACAGTTTTTTTCCAGGGCGATTGTCTCTATGAAAATTTAGCGACCCCTAAAATTCTCAATACTGCTGTTACTTTGGATCATTTATATGTGCTAGACATTTTAGATGCCAATCAAATCACTTACATGAACAATCCAGGCCTCTTGCTAAAGATAGCCGCGAGTAATGGGAGTAAAGCCGTTTTTTCATATTTGCTGAATAATTTTCAGAAAAATATAAATGACAAATTAATAGAGAACTTAATCGACATTGCATGCCAAAACTCGCGCTTTGAAATTCTAGATTGCTTGATAAATTTCTTTAGGGAAAAAAGAGATACCAACATTGGGTTGGATATTATTAAATCTTCTTTAAAATATCCAAATTGTGAAAGCATATTTCATTTTCTGCATAATTCCTGTCCAATTGTTTTTAGAAAAATGCCTGAGATTGTTGAACTTATTCTATCTTCTAAAAGTAATTATACGTTATTTCTACAGAAAAAGATTTGGAATAAATATAATATACCTATATCTATTACATCTCATGTGAATTTGAGACAACTATGTTTAAAACGACTAGAAGATTTTGCAACCTTAAATATAGCTTCCCAGTTTCTTGAAATTTTGAGTAGGTTAGATAATATTTTTATTCCGAAATATACATTAAAAATTATAAAATTGGCACACAATAAACAAGATTTTTCTATTATTAAAACTCTTCGAGAAGCGGGTGTATTGCTCAATAAATACCCGCAGGAATTTAGAAACATCCTTCCTTCCGCATATAAATCAGAATTAATGGATCTAGGTTTAATTAATGAAATTTTTCATGATGAAAAATACATTGCTTCTATGTTTGAAGAAGTGAACCAGGCAAGTGAACTTTATCATCCCTCTAAATTTTGGGATTTTTTTACAGAGATTAACATGATACAATTGCGAGAATCGGGGATTCAGAGTTTTAAACAGACTGTAAATCAAGTTTATTATAACTATGTTCCTATAAATTTCAGAGATCCCCTTGTTTTATCAATTAACTTGTTAAAACTTTTAGGAAAAATTCCTGTCGTTAACAAATATCGGCTAAAAGATCCGGATATGGAGGGGCAACTTTCGTGGAAAAAAAGTTATCGACGTGTATTTCAAGGGAAGCATCAATACCAAATGAAATTATATAAAAGGACTATAGGCCTTTTATGTGATTATGCTAGGTCAAATGATCCTGAGCTTTTGATGGATAGACTCTCCGAATCAGAGTTTGGTAATCCAATTGATCTGCGTTTAAATGGTAAGCTCCTCTCTCAAGACCTTGCTAACTCAGTTCTTGAATATTATAGCATGGTAAATCCAATTGGTTACGATCGTTATAAAAAGCTTTTTATTGCTGAAATAGGAGCGGGATATGGCCGCTTAGCTTCCGTTTTTTTACAAGCACGAAACTGCAAATATGTCATTTTTGATATTGCTCCAACTTTATATGTCGCACAATCTTATTTAACTGTACTTTTCAAAAATAAAAAAATCTTTAAATTTAGAAGATTCACTAATTTTAAAAAAGTTCAAAAAGAGTTTGAAGAAGCAGATATAGCATTTTTTACCATTAATCAAATTGAATTCTTTCCCGAAAATTATTTCAATCTTTCTATTAACATTAGTTCATTTCATGAAATGAGATATGATCAAATCAGTTGCATTCTAAATGAAATGTGTCGAGTTACTAAAAATAATATTTATATAAAACAATACAAGAAATATATTAACCCACATGATAAACTTTGTGTAAGGAGAGAACATTATGTATTTTCTCCCGAATGGTCTAATACTATGTATAGAACTGTTCCCACAAATAGGCGTTTTTTTGAAGCTTTATACGAAAAGAAGGTTTAGCAGCAAACAAATGATAAATGTAATTGTTAAAAATTATTATACGTTATATTTTATGGCGCGCCAGCAAATCCATAATCAATATTCTGGAACTCTTTTGGGGATGCTGTGGGCAATTATTCACCCGATCCTTCTATTAAGTGTTTTTTGGCTAGTTTTTACAATTGGGTTTAAAACACAAGTTGTTGGTGATAAACCTTTTCTTTTAGTTTTGTTTTGTGGTTTGGTTGTTTGGATGCCCTTCGGAGAAGCATTAGGAGGAGCCGTACAGTCTATTACAGGGCGTGCGTATTTAATAAAGAAGATAGCTTTTCCAATGGAAATTTTGCCTCTTGTCAGTGTTGCCGCTTCTATGTTTAGTCATTTCATAGCATTTGTAATCTTAATGTTAATGTTTTTATATTATGGCTATTTACCAGGGATTGGTTTGCTCACTCTACCTTTTTATTTCTTTTGTCTAATATTTTTGCTCTCTGGCATTTCATGGTTGCTCTCCGCGATTAATGTTTTTTATCGTGATACGAGTCAAACAGTGAGCGTTATTTTAAACTTATGGTTTTGGGCAACGCCTATAGTTTGGGATCAAAGTATGCTTCCTGAAAAGTATAACTTTATCTTAAAAATAAATCCCCTCGCCTATATTATTGCAGGCTACCGGTCATCTCTCCTGCACAAAGACCTTATCTTGCCTCCAGTTGAGGAGACTCTTATTTTTATATCAATAGCTACAGCCATATGGTTTGTTGGCACTTTTGTTTTTTCCAAACTTAAATCAAGCTTTGCGGATGTGTTATAGTGATGACTACGAATGTAATAACTTTAGAGAAGGTCTCCAAAAAATATACCCTTTATCAATCTCATGCTGATAGAGTGCGTGAAGCATTGCACCCTTTACGAAAAAAGTATCACCAAGACCATTGGGCTCTAAGGGACATATCCATAGAGATTCCAAAAGGAGAAACAGTTGGAATTTTAGGAACAAATGGCTCCGGAAAATCAACCATTCTCCAGATTATATGCTCAATTTTAAAGCCAACATCTGGACAGATAAATGTCAAAGGGAAAATAGCGGCTCTTATAGAACTTGGGGCAGGATTTAGCCCGGAGATGACTGGTCGGCAAAATGCAAAAATAAATTTGACGATTATGGGCTTAAAGAAGAATGATATATCAAAAGCCATTCATGACGTTGAGGAATTTGCTGAGTTGGGAGAGTTTTTTGATCAACCTGTCAAAACGTATTCTTCTGGCATGTTTATGAGATTGGCCTTTGCGACTGCCATTACAGTAGATCCAGATATTTTAATTATTGATGAAGCTCTTGCTGTTGGAGATGCTCGTTTTCAACAGAAATGTTTTCAAAAATTCCATGAATTTCAACAGGCTGGAAAAACTATCTTACTTGTGACCCATGATCGTTTTTCAATCCCTCGTCTATGTACGTCGGCTATTTTAATGGATAAAGGTACGCTTATTGCTCATGGTGAACCAAAAGAGATTGTTGATTTATATAGCGAACGCCTTTTTGCTGAAAATGAGAAACATATCTTGCCAATGACATCAAAACAATCTGCTGAAGTCATTGAAAAGTCTAGGGCTATAAATTCTTATCAATTATCTACAGCTGAAGATAAGTGTTTTTTGAATCCAACCTATAATAAAAATGAAAAGCGCTACAGATCTGGGAAAGCAGTTATTCTTGATTATATAATTCATGACAAAGATCATAAAAATCCTGGAGCTGTCATCTCAGGCTCAAAAATAAGAATTTGTGTTTCCATTTTATTTAAAGAAGACGTCGAAAGTCCTTTGGTTGGTTACACAGTAAGAAGTAAAGAAGGTATAGTGGTTTATTCAATTCATTCAGGACTTTTAGGGCATCCATTAAGTTCAAAGAGAGCAGGGGAGATTGGAATTTATAGTTTTGAAGTTGAACTCCAACTCTGTACAGCTGATTGGTTTATTGATTTAGCGGTTGCTGGCTCTACCCAAAGCTTATTAGATAATAGGGAAGGCCTCATTCATTTGCGAGTCAATGCGGAAGTGGGAGCCATTGGGTTTGCAAACCTTAAAACACAGATTGCTGAAGAAAAGGCGGCTTAAGATGATGCATCTTAAACCTTCTCCCTCTGTTTCAATCCTTATGAGTGTATATAATGGCGCTGCTTATTTATGGACGTCATTAAGTGCTATTTGTGATCAAGATAGATTTCCAGATGAAATTATACTGGTGGATGATGGCTCAACAGATAATACATTAAAGGTCATGGAGTCTTTTCAAAGGGAATTTCCTCAAATAAAGATAATAAAGAATAAAAAAAATCTAGGACTTGTTCCATCTATTAATAAAGCATTACGTAAAGCTCGAGGTGATTATATAGTTTGGTGTGCTGCGGATGATTTTCTCTTACCTAACTTTCTCAAGAGATCATTAGAAGTTCTAGAAGGGTTTCCTCCAGTTGGGCTGTGTTTTTCACAATTTGCCATCTTCGTTGATGACCCATTGGCTCAGCAAAAGACCCTCCGTCTTTATAATAGTCAAAAAATGGGGAAAGCTTTTGATCTTGGTGACAAACCACATTATTTATCTCCAGAAAAATTATTTAATCGTTTGAGAAGTTCATATTTATGGGTTTCTGGAAATACAGCTCTTGTGCGCCGTGATAGTTTAATAGAAATAGGAGGTTTTCCTGAAGGATTGGCTTGGCATGCAGACTGGTTTTCATTTTACATAATAGCTTTAAAGTATGGAATTTGTATGATACCAGAGTATTTAACCTTAATGCGAGAAGTTCCAAAAAGTTATTCCCGTAACGGTATGAATCACAAGCAGTCTCAAGTAAAAATTCTTACTGAACTACTTAGGTCGATATTTAGTGATGAAATGAGAGACGTTTCTCATATATTTAAGAAAAGACTTTGTTTGTTCACACCTTTTAATTTTGAGTATATTTTATGTGCAATGTTGAAAGAACGCCATTATATCCTTGCCCTAAGGCACACAATATTTATTCTAAGAGAAAGATTAATATTATATTCTCGATTGTTTAGAGCCAGAATGAAGAAATATAGATGAGAAATTATGACTTTTTATCTATAGTTATACCAACATATAATCGTCCTGATAAATTTGGAAGATTGCTTAGGTATTTGAATAAAGCAGACAGAAAAATAAACGTAGTTATTCTTGATTCAAGCGATAAGGATGTTAGAGATTGTAATCAAAAAAAAATTTCTGCTTTAAAAGGATCTAAGCTAAAAATAAATTATTTTGAATATTCTTCCGAGATCTCGCCATTCAAAAAATACGGAGAGGGCGTATCAAAAGCTGATACGGAGTATGTCATGTTTTGTGCTGACGATGATATTCCCTTTATACCGACACTTGATAATGCAACGAATTTTTTGCAGGAACATTCAGATTACGCGGCTGCACAGGGGTTTTATATAAATTATTGTATAGACCAACAAACTAAAAGAAAGCTAATTCAACATGTTGTTTATGCATCTAAAAGTATTGAGGGGGATGATTGTTTAGAAAGAGTTGGGCAATTTTTAGAAAATTATGAGGCTTTATTTTATGCAGTACACAGGCGCGATGTTTTAGAAAGGGCTTTCAAGCTAGTTGAAAATGTCCAAACAACGCATTGGCAGGAGTTGGTACTCGCCACGTCAACAGTTTTGCAAGGAAAAGTAAAGCGTTTACCTGAATTTTATTATGCTCGATTCTCGAATGAATCCAGTTATTTTACAAATTGGCATCCACATGAAATTTTTTCACGCGATCCATCACTCTTTTTTAAAGATTACTTAACTTATCGAGATACTCTCTTCAGAAGTTTTCCAGAGAAGTTTAAAACGAAACACTCTCGTAGAACTTTTGATTTGGCACACTTAACTTATATTCATCCTTTTCTTGAGCCCGGAATTTTAAAGTTAATTAAAAATCGCTCTCGGGAAGTCTTAGGGGACGAGCAATTAGCGAACTCCATACGGGAAGATCAAGGAAATAAGTTGATTGAAAGAGGAAAAAGGAGTTGTGTCACATCTAGAAAAAGTTTTCAGTTCTTTGGTAAGCTCAACTACTTTAAGAAATTTGGAAAAACCATAGTTGCAAATATTCCTTTGCTTCGAGTTCTCGCCCGCAAAGTATATCATAAGTCGATGCCAGACTTATTAAAAGTATCCAGCAATGGCGAACAATTCATCTTTTGGCGTGAGTTTTTAACTTTTCCTTTGAGAGGGAATGAGTGTCCAACTCAATTGGATCTGGATTTTATTGCGAAGCACGTTGAGATGTATTAATCCACAATTTCTTTTGAAATGGATATGCTTATGAAGCATTTTGATGACAAAAAAACTGACAACCTTTTGAAAAACATATCAATAGTATTAGCTTTATTACTTATTTGTTTTTTCTTTTCCTATAGTAACGCCTTTTCTCGGAAGCCAATTGAAAACATTATAGCTGTTGATTCGGACTTTAAGATAGAAAAACCACCGAAAACACCTGATATTATAGTTAATATGCATATAGGAAAAACGGGTGGTTCAACTATGAATAAGATCATTACCAATCATTATACTTCCCCTCATGAACGGATAATACATTGCATCCTTGAACCGGAGAAGTTTTATCCCTATCAAGCTATTAGGAAGCTCGATGAAAACTTTTTTTATAGGATTAATGAGAGTAGAAAAAAATTCGTAAAATATACAGGTGGCCACATAGGCGCAGAAGTCCTTAATTGTTTTGGAAATACGTCCAATGTAAAATTGTTTGCAATAATAAGAGAGCCCTTCAGTTTACTTATATCTAGCTTTTGGTATGCAAAGCAGAGGGAGCCGAGTAACATAGGCACTACTTGTATGCTAGATGAAGAACTAATTCAGTATGTCCAACAAGTCAATTATCGAAACCCTCAACGCCCACTAAAAATGATCCATTTTCGCCCATAAAAATTGGCCGCCTCCCTCAATGAGCGGCCAGTAAAAAAATCCAAATCTTAAAAATA
>Ga0209343_10000253_pt1 | contig 73710 bp, 95 predicted proteins | sample RifCSPlowO2_02_FD_184026 | JGI IMG/M metagenome (GOLD analysis project Ga0209343, IMG submission 184026) | Groundwater microbial communities from Rifle, Colorado - Rifle CSP2_plank lowO2_0.2 (SPAdes) (version 2) | ecosystem: Environmental > Aquatic > Deep subsurface > Groundwater | place...
GCCGCTTGGTCGGTCACAAACGCTTAAGTACCACGGAAAAATATTTAGCCTTTGTCAAAAAATCCGAAGCCGCTCCGGCCAAACTGGAAGAACTGTAAAATATCTATAGCAAATTCGCCGGGGTTTTTACCGTTATCGGTAGTTTTTTAAAATCCTGATCGTAGCTGACTAAAATCATTTTCTTGGGTAGCTGAGCCGCAATCAAACAATCGCTTAGCTTTACCCCAAATTGCCGGTAAAATTTTAAGGCTTGGTTAAAATCGGTTTTTTCGATCAAAGTCAAATTCCGGGTTTTTAAAATTGCTTCTAGGTCTCTTAAAACTTCACTTCTTTTAATCTTGTAAACCGAGCTCAAAACGTAATTAATCTCCAGCATGACTATTGTCGAAGTATAAACGCGCCATTTACCCGCCTCAACTTGAGCAATTAATTCACGACAATCTTTGGCTTGTTCATTATCTTCCAGAATAAACCTTAACCAGATATTGGTATCCAGAAAAAGCTTCTTCATAACTGAGAATAGTCGATTCTCTCCCGGATTTTATCTAAATTAATCCGTTTTTTAGCCGCCAGGGCTTTATATTTCCCTGCCAGCCGCAACACCGTACTTGGCTGCGGCGTTATTACTAAACTTTTATTTTTAACTTCCAATTTCGCCTGAACCGGATTAACTAAATCAAGCAATTCCCGAATTTTCTCGGGAATGTATATTTGCCATTGTTGTGTAATCGTTATTGTTGTATCCATAATAATAATGTACATTAATAATGTTATCTTGTCAATTTATTCTCTTATTAGTTCTTCTATCCATTGTGGATGTTGTTTGTCAGGAAAAATCATTTGTAGGCCCGGCAGGGATCGAACCTGCGACTCCCAAGGTATAAGCTTGGTGCTCTACCGCTGAGCTACGGGCCTGAACAAAAGTATTATACCAATTCCGCAGGCCGTCTCACCGTTAATCCGTCAATTGGCCGAAAATGCTTCAGATTATCGGTAATTAGCTCCAAATTATTTTCCATCGCCGCGGCGGCAATCAAACAGTCAAAATACGTTATTCCGAATTTTAAATATCTTTTTTCTAATATTTCCACCGCTTTCTGATTAATCCTGGCAGAACCCCAATCAACCGCAAATAAACTCACCAGTTTTTTGATCTGCTCTAACTCTTTTTTATTCCTGGCTCCCTGAATTAATTCGGCTAGGCTAACACAGGAAATTTTCAATTGTTCTTTTTTATTAATAAAGTCCAAGGCGGCTGTTTTCCCCCGCAAATGATTGATTAAAGCCGTGGTGTCAATCAAATATTTTGCCATAGCGCCTGCTGGACGATTGTCTTAATTTGTTTACCCACGCATTACTATCAATCATATCCCGCCTGTTTTTCCAGATTCCGAAACTGTCTTTGAGAATTTTTGCCTTTTTATTAACGGCTAAATTTAAATTAAAAGGAGAAATTAAAGCTTTCACTTTGCCGAATTTGGTCACCAAAAACGATTCGCCGGCTACCGCTACCCGGTCAATGATATCCGCTAAATTGTCTCTCGTGTCCTTAATCGAAACACTGGTATAGTCCATATAAGTAAAATATATTACAAAGTTTAAACTTTGTCAATAGTTACAATTTCGATCTTTGGGCGACTTCGGCTTCAACGACGTTTTTGTCCCGGCCGTATTTTAAGCGGGACAACTGCTTGATCATTTCCGCCACTTTGGGGCTACGCATTTCTTTGAGCTTACCCATGTCTTTGGTCAAATCCATGGAAAACGGCGGCACGGTTTCGTTGTTGACCAGGGTCTTGATGTAAACGTTAAAGCGCTCGATGTTGATCAGATCCGTCTCGGTAAAAGTCGGCTGAAACTCGTGCTGTAAATAGTTGGCGTCGGAGACGCCGACCCGGAAAGACATAATCGTGCCGACGTTGCCGAAAATGGCGTTTTTGACGTCTTCTTCGACCTGACCGATGAACTGGTTGGCCACGGTTAGGGACAAACGGAACTTTCTCGCTTCCGACAAAATCTGAGCAAAATCGGGCGTGGCAAAGTTTTGAAATTCGTCGACGTATAAATAGAAAGGTTTACGCTGTTCTTCAGGAATATCCTGCCGGCTCATAGCGCTCATTAAAATCTTGGGCACTAAAATCAAGCCCAAAAAGTTGGAGTTTTCCTCGCCGATACGGCCTTTGGCCAAGTTAATCAGTAAAATCTTGCCCTCATCCATCACTTGCCTAAAATTAAACGCGCTTTCGCTTTGGCCGATGATGTTTCTCATCATTTTATTGGTAACAAAACGGCCGAATTTGGAGACGATGTAGTCCAAAACCTCGCTCTTATGAAAGTCTGAGGTTTGGGCAATTTGATCGGTCCAGTAGCGCCTAACGATCGGGTCAGTTACCTTGGGCAGTAGTTCCTGGACGTAGCGCGCGTCCGTCAACACCCGAACGACCTCGACAAAAGTATTGCCCGGCTCGCTCATCACTGTCAGCATCGCGTTTCTGACCGCGTGCTCAAACCGCGGCCCGATGATGCCGGTTTTGTGCGGATCGTAAAGTTTGTACATCATCCCCACGATCGAAGTGGTGACAAAGTGCTTTTCCTCTTCGGTGCGGGCGTCGAGCATATTCAGGCCCAGCGGCCGGTCGGTATCCGACGGGTTAAAGTAAATCACGTCTTCGGCCCGCTCGGGCGGGATCATCTCCATGATTTTTTCGACGGTGTCGTGCGGGTCGATAAAGCAAACCCCTTTACCTTCTTTAATATCCTGCATGATCATGTCGGTCAAAAGCTCGGACTTACCCACGCCGGTTTTGCCGATGATGTAAAGGTGGCGCATCCGGTCGTCTTCGGAGATAAACACCGGCCGGTCGATTCCCCGGTAAACGCTTTTACCCAAATACATCCCGGTTTTGGGGATCAATGCCGACGCCGGCGCCCGCTTGGCATTGAGCCAGAAAATGTGCGGCGTTTCGATCGCTTTATTGGGCCAGTGGAAAATTGTCGCCAATTCTTCAACCGACACAATGCTCTTGGCACCAAACAGCGGCTGGTAGCGGTAAATAAAGTCGATCATCCACAACTGCTTAATCCTTATCTTGGTTTTGGTAAAGTGGTTATGGTCGGAGCTAAACTGGGAAAAAGAACCAACCATGTTGGCCAGGTGAGCCTGGGCCGATTCTTTAGTGGTCGAGTTAACCACAATCCTAATGGTCGCTTCAAATCCCGGTTTGGAACATTTGTTTTCGATTTCTTCGTAAGTCTTGGGGTCAACGTTGTACTTGGCTTTTTCCGGGTCCGACTCGGTCTTTTTAGTTTTAGAAATATACGCCCGGCCGGCTTTTTGCCACTGGTTCTCGGCCGGAGTAATCAGGACCTGCAAGGCCATGCCTTCGTTGTCCCCCATTTTGGCCATGGCGGCGGTGATGGTGCTTAAAGGATCGACCGGCAAATCTTTGTAGATTTTGAGCGGGTAAAACGAGCTGCCGGAAAGCTTCAGCTGGGCAAAAGCGACCTTGCCGTGGTCGGTAAAAATGCTCGGCTCGTCCACTTCCCTAACGTCGGCGCCCGGGTAAGAGCCGTGAATTTGTTTTTCCACTAAGTCCCTGAGTCGTTCCGGCATGGCCACGTAAAAGCGAATGTCTTCTTTTTTGGCAATGATTTCAAACGACAAGTGGTCCTGGGGCTTTAAAAAGCCAAACATCCCGCCACCGCCTTTAATCGAAGTTAAGCTCGCAAACATCTGCTCGGCGGCGTCGATTTTGATCTCGTTATCCCGGGGTACGGCCACTTGCAAAACCACAAATTCCAAAGAGCGCTTTTCCCGGTCGCGAAATTTGAGCAACTGGAGCAGGACATAGCCGACGCCCACCAAACCCACCATCCCCAAGCCGATTAAAAAGGCTACCAAAACCAGATATTTTGCTTGTTCGATTAAGGTCGTCACCGGGTCCATTTAGGCTTTCCTGTAGGCAACTTTATTGCCGAACATTTTGATTAAACGCAAGCACCATTCGGCCAACCAACGGAGGCTGTCGATCACTTTAAGGCGCAGACCTTGATCCACTTCGTCTTTGGTTAAAGGTAAAACTACTTTAAACCCCGCCTGTTTTTGCGCGTCATCCAAAATTACTTGGCCTTTATCGTCGGTCACCGGCTGTGCTAATTGAGTCTGCTCTTTTTCCAGTTTTTCCAGCCAGCCCTCGACTTCGGGCTCCAAATCTACCTGACGGGTATATTCGGTAATGGGAGTTTTTTCCTGTTGGGCAGCCATGAGTTCATGATAGCACGAAAATCAGTAGTCCAAACCCTTGACTGCTTTTATGCCTTTATCAAACGGGTGTTTGATTTTCTTCATTTCGGTGACTAGGTCGGCAACTTCAAGTACTCTACCTGAAGTCCCCCGGCCGGTTAAAATCAGGTGGGTTTTACCCCGTTTAGAAATTAGGTTAATTAGATCAATTAGATTAATTAATTTATCTTTGACGGCATTATTCACCTCATCCAATACCAAAACGTCAACTTTCGACAGTAATTTTTCTGCCTGCTTTAACGCGTTTTGCGCGGCGTCCTTGTGGTCCTTTGGACTAGCGTGGTCGGTCGGCAGATGGTAAAACCCGCTGCCCAACGGGTAGATTTTAATGTTTTTAATGAATGTTCCAATCTGGTGTTCGGCAATCGGCCAGCGTTTTTCTTTGTACCATTGGACTATGGCCACTTTCATGCCGGATAAGGCCGCCCGCACCGCCACGCCTAAAGCCGCCGAGGTTTTACCTTTCCCGTCACCGGTAAACACGTAGACTAAGCCCTGCTTCATTTAGCACGCCGCATCATCGAAATCGCAATCAGTGTCACAATCCCCAACATTACATAGGCTGTTATTTCTAAGGGGTTCATATTACTTATCCTCTTTCAAAAATAATAAGTAAATAATAATTAATAAAATCGAACTCATGATTATGGCAAAATAATAAGTATTCTCCACATTCCAAACAATCATAGCTTCACCTTTCTCACTAATGTTATCGACCAATATACAAAAAGCAAAGTAATCGTCAACGAAGCAATTCCTGTCTTTACTGTTTTATTAACATCGGTGATTTGTAAAAATAAAGGCGAGATGACTCCGGCAGTAAACCAAGCAACTGCCAACATGTTGGCAAAATCAGATAATTTACTTTTTTGCGCCGATTTTAACTTCATTGTTTTATTGTAACATTAATAGTCATAACCTGTCTCTATTTTACACTGCTTGGACCAATCGGCTTTTGGCTTTACCTCGAACTCTTTCAACAGATTTTCCAGGTGGTCGAGCGGCAAACCAATAATCGTGGTAATGCCGCCGCCGAAATGCTCAACCAAACTGCCGTAACCAGGCAGTTCAAATTGGATCGCGTAAGCTCCCCCCTTGTCTAAAACATGAAATTTCTTGATGTAGGCATCGATAATTTTTTCGTCATATTTTTTCATTCCTACCCAACTACTGGCCACGCTCATTAACACTTTATCTTGACTCGCTACGGCCACGCTGCAAAAAACCGAGTGGGTTTTGCCGGACAAAAGTTTCAAATATTCTCTGGCTTGCTCTAAATCTTTCGGCTTGCTCATAAATTTATCCCGCTTGACCACCATTAAGTCCGAACCAATGACGATTCCGCCATCGGGCGGCTCGATCGAAGTCGCTTTTGCCATGGCTAACTGCCCGACCAGATCCTCGGCAGTAGCCCCCTGATACTCGTCTTCATTGACTTTGTGGCTAACCGCCTTAAATTCCGGCACTAATAAACCCAGTAACTGTTTCCGGCGCGGCGAGTCCGAGGCCAAAGTTATATTCATATCATTCAAAATACCTACCCTTAAATTTCCAAATCAACCACCAGGCTAAAATCATCACCGGCACGGCAATCCAGCGGATAATTTTCTCACCATATTGTTTGCCTAGGTAGTAAGCTGTCGTCACGCCCAATAAGCTACCTGTCACTTCGATTAAATAAGCCTTTTGCCAACCCAAAATAAGGATCATCGCCAAAGTCAAAATTATTCCCGGCAAGGGCGGGTAAACAATACTCATCGCCTTAGCCAAAATAATCAAAATCATCGCCCCCAAAGATAAATTAATTTCCAAATTGGTATACCAGCTCTGAATAAAATACCCCGGCAAGATCAGAAAAAGTAAAACCAAAACTGCTCTTAAAATTCTCATTCCCTCAAGTTTATCACTTTAGACCAGTTTAAACCCCGCCCGTTTAAAATGCTCGTCAAACGCCGCCGCTCGTTTTATTCCCAACCGCTTCATTAACGCAAATGAAACGCAGTCAGTAAAAGATAACTTGCTCCAATCCTTTTCAAACCACTGCCACGCTCCGGCTTCATCAGCTACGGTTACCCTTATGATTTTGATAATGTGACTGTGTTCAGCTAGCAAATCCCGGAATTTTAAGGCCTTTTCCAAACAGCATTTCACCCTTATTACTGTCAAAGATTCATCAACAATAAAATTACTGGTGATTAATACCTTACCGCTACCTCTTAATCTCTGCCACAGTTTTTCCGCTTGCTGGTTAAAGTCATCGTCGCCGTCAACTAAAGCTTTAAAAAAGCCGGTGTCGATAAAAACCGAATCAGGCATAGATAATTTCATCATCTGCACTCAATTTTCCAGGCTTGTTCTTAATCTTGGCCAATTTGGGCAACTCTTCCCAAATGCTGGCGTTTTTATAATCTTCGATCTTTCCCAACTGCTGCCTTGTAGTCACTTTTCCAATTAAATAATTAATATACTTATTTACACTCATCCCCAGCTCCCCGGCCATCGCCTTAATCTGTAACCAATCCTGTTCTTCCATTCTTAAGTTTGTTACCACCATTGTTTGGCTCATATAGTATTAAATATACTATAGTATGTTTAGTATGTCAACACTCGCTTGACTTCTAGCTCTCTCTCTGGGAAAATTCAGACAAATGACAGAAAATATCCAACCCGCGGCACAGATTGATAAAAACGCCTTACTTCAACAGGTTCTGACAGAATTGACCGCTGATGGAACTATAGAAATTTCTTGGCAAAGTATTGAATCATTACTTGGAGCAAAATTGGCCGGTCTTGGCGGTAGCTCTGACGAAGCGAAAAATTATCTTGTCGAAGTAAGCAAAAGAGAAGAAGAAAATTAATTTCTACAGCGAACACTTGGAAAAACCGCAGTGCTTGCAGGTGGAACAGCCTTCGACGATTTCCATTTCCGAGCCGCACTCCGGGCACAACTTGTCATTCTTGTTTTTGAGCGGCGTGATCCTCACCTTGCTTTGTATCTTCTGCTTAGTTGCCTGCGGTGCAGTAGTTAAAATTTGATCTTGTTTACTACCAGAGCGGTAAATCGTGATCCCTTTACAACCCAGCTCCCAGGCTAATAAATAAGCTTTTTCGACGTCTTCGATGGTGGCGTTTTGCGGGAAATTAATCGTTTTAGAAACGGCGTTTTCCGTGTGCTTTTGAAACGCCGCCTGCATTTTAACGTGCCACTCCGGGGTAATATCAAACGCAGAAACGAAAGTTTTCTTAATTGAGTCAGGTAAGTACTCGATTTGCTGGCAACTGCCTGATTTAGCGACCTCTTCCAAAACTTGTTTTTTCTGGAATTCGCTCAATTTACTGGCTTCGACCGCCCGGCGAAAATGTTCGTTAACGTAGGTCAAACCGGCTTCATCGACCACGTTTTTGACGAAAGACAAAGCAAACTCCGGCTCAATCCCCGACGAGCAACCGGCCACCATGGCAATCGTCCCGGTCGGAGCAATCGTCGTCACCGCCAGGTTACGGCGGCGGGTCCCCTTCTTTTCATAAGCAGAGCCTTTCCAGTTTTTGAAAATTCCTTTTTCGCGGGCAAGGGTGGTCGATTCATTGACGGCGGCGGTATTAACCGCTTTCATCACTTTTTCGGCTAATTTGACCCCTTCGTTGCTGTTGTAAGCGATCCCCAACTGATACAGCATATCTGCCCAACCCATGACTCCCAAACCGATGCGCCGGTTGGCTTGGGCCATTGTTTCAACCTGGGGAATCGGATAGCCGGAAACGTCAACGCCGTTGTCTAAAAACCTGACCGCGGTTTTAGTTACTTGCTCCAAACGGCTCCAGTCCACTTCGTGTCGGCCTTTGGCCGAAAGCTTTACAAACTTGGCTAGATTAATCGAACCCAAATTACAAACGTCAAACGGGTGGAGCGGCTGTTCACCGCAAGGATTGGTGGCCATTAATGGGCCTAATGTTTTTAAGACCGGGTTGGATTGATTAATCTTGTCCAGGAAAATCATGCCCGGGTCGCCGGTACGCCAGGCCAAACCGACGATCTGGTCAAATAACTGTTTGGCCGGCAGGGTTTGGACAACTTCACTGGTTCGCGGGTTCTTTAATTCAAAGCGCCGGTTATTTTTGACCGCGCTCATAAAGGCATCGGTGGCGCCAACCGAGATATTAAAATTGGTAATTTCCCCCTGGTCGGTCTTGCAGGTAATAAACTCCAAAATGTCCGGGTGGTCGACGTTAAGTATCCCCATGTTGGCGCCCATACGGAAGCCGCCCTGCATCACTTGGCCGGTGGCCGCGTCAAAGACTTTCATGAAAGAAACCGGCCCGGTAGCAAAACCGCCGGATTTTTTAACGTAATCACCTTTGGGCCGCAGCTTCGAAAAATTAAAACCCGTTCCCCCGCCCCGCTGCTGGATCAGCGCCAACCACTTGACCGCGTCAAAAATCTTAGCCATATCGTCTTCGACCGGCAGCACAAAACAGTTGGCCAAAGACGGTTTGTTGGTACCGGCGCTTCTTAAATAACAGCCGGCCGGCATAAATTCCATCCGGGTCATCACCTCGAAAAAAGCCTTTTGCCACTTGGCCTGTTTGGTTTTAGGCTCGTTGCCGGCCACAAAAACGGCCACCCGGTCAAACAACTGCCGCGGTGTTTCGATGGCTTTGCCAGACTCGTCGTGGCGCAAATAGCGATTCTCCAAAACTTTCAGCTGGTTGAGGCTCAAGTTCAGGTCGTCTTTGACCCCGATTATTGCCCGGGCTTGTCTTACTGTCCGGCGTTTTTCCCGATAAAGAATATAGGCTTTGGCCGCTTCGTAGTGGCCGGCGGCCATTAAAACCTGCTCGACAATGTCCTGGACCTGCTCGACCGTGGGCAACTCGCCGTTGACCGCTTTGAGCAGAATATTGATCACCACCTTGGTTAATCTTTCCGCTTCGATTTTTAGTTTTCTCTCTCCCCGCTCCGGCTCGACTTCCACCAAAGACTTAAGGATTGCCAGCTGGATTTTTTGCTCCTGGAAAGCGGCTTCGGTACCGTCACGTTTGATGATGCGTTTGAGTTCTGTCATAAACTGCACTTGGAAAATCCGCATTTGGTACAAGTCGAGCAGCCCTCTTTGAAAATCAGCTCGTGGCCGCACTCCGGGCAGGCTTCGCCGTGCCACTGTGACACTGTGTCACTGTTTTTGAGCACTTGGTCGGCTTTACTGCCGTCACGATAAACGGTAATCCCCTTGCAGCCCAGTTTCCAGGCTAAAAGATAGGCGCCTTTAACATCTTTAACGGTTGCGTCTCTGGCAAAGTTAATCGTTTTAGAAACCGAGTTATCAAAATATTTCTGCCAGGCCGCCTGCATCTTAACGTGCCACTGCCAACCGATTTCATGACTGGTGACAAACACTTTCCGATCATATTTGTCTTTAAATTGCTGATAAACCGGATCGGTAATAACCATGGCTTTAGTCGGCCGGTTAGCCTTGTCGTCTTCAAAAAAGGTTTGCCTGGTGGTAGTCAAAGCAAAAATCGGCTCGATCCCCGAAGAGCAGTCGGCAAACAAGGAAATCGTCCCGGTCGGGGCGATCATTGTCGTCGCACAGTTTCTTCTGGGTTTACTTTTCTCGGCATAAACCGAGACGTCATAGTTGCCGAAGTTGCCCCGCTCTTTGCCCAACTTTTCCGTGGCCTTATCTGCCTCCTGGCGGATAAATTTGGCTAAGCGTTCGGACAACTTGACTGCCGCCTCACTGTTATAAGGAATGCCGAGTTTAAAAAATAAGTGGGCCAAACCCATGACCCCCAAGCCGATGCGCCGGTTGCCGTCTTTGACCATCCTTCTGATCTCTTCCAAAGGATAATTATTGACCTCGACCATGTTGTCTAAAAATCTGATGCCCCAGGCAACGGTATTTTTGAGGTTGGGCCAGTCGACCCGGCCGCCGCTGACGTGTTCGCTCAAATTAATCGAGCCTAAGTTGCAGCTCTCGTACGGCAGCAGCGGAATCTCACCGCAATTATGGACCACAAAACCATTGGCAATAAACGAGTGGGTTTCCGGTTCAGTCACGTCATAAACCGGTTCTCTTCCCAACGGCGTTACCGCCAACACTTCGTCAGTAAATCTGGTCGAATAATAACTTTTACTTTTAAGTTTCTTAATCTTTTCTTGATGCCGGTTGAATAACCAGCCAATCTCGTCTAAAAATTTAGTAACGCTGTTTTTGGAAATTTCCAGCTCCCACAAAACACCGTCTGATCGGTAACGCCGGATTTCTCCGCCAGCTGTTTTATAGGCCGGAAACAAACCCAGACGCGCCGACCGGGACCGATCATAAATTCTGGCTTTAATCCCTAGGTTTAATAATAATAGTTGCACATCGGTCAGCAATAATCTGGACTTGCTCGACAATCTCACATAGCTGGATTTATCTTTAACAAACCCGATTGTCCCGTCGGCACCAAACAAACCTTGTAAGAAGCCAGTCACTACTTCTTTGGGAGCAGTCAGAATTGTTTTGGGCACCCTTTTCCCGGCCGATCTTTCTGCCGACACGCCAAAGTTCATTACGTAATCTGCCACAAATTGGCTATGGCAAACCAATTGAGTCGTCCTTTCCAGTGGATGTTTTGCCATCATACCCGGATACCATTGCTTCAGGAGTCTGCTGAAGTATTTTTGTTCTTCCTGGTTTTTATTCCCAAAAGCCAAAATAACATAACCGCCTTTTTTGCCCACCCGCGGCCGGACAAAGCCGTCGCCGACCAACCAACCCAAAAACACACCCAGTTCTTTACTCCAACTGGTTGGCAAGTTCCAGTGATATGTCCGCCCGTTTCTACCGATCAGCTGATTATTCCACGCAAACGGCAGCTGTTTATCTGAGCTGAACCTACCGGCATCGGCTTGGATTAAAACCCGCTCACCCGCTTTAATTTGAGCCAATTCTTTCCAACCGATCTCGGTCATAACCTGATGATTGCCGGTTGCTTTTAGGCGAAAACCGCTTTTGGTTATTAGCTCAAAAACCGGTTTGACTCCCTGATATAACACCTTTAGCGACGGCTTAATCGCCATTCCCTGATTACCAACAACCCGTTGGTCCACCACCAAACCCACCTTGCCCGGATTGTGATAATCATCATAAATCTTGGTAAACTCCAGCAAGCCATGCTCTGTCGAGACTAAAGCGTCGCCGGTAATGCAGGGATTAGTCGCTTCCAGCTTGCCCAAGGTCGGCGTCGGGTTGTCCCGCTCCATCGTGTCTAGAAAGGCCATACCCGGGTCAGCGGTTTTCCAGGCGTACTCGGCGATTAAATCAAACAGTTTGTCCGCCCGGATCGTGGCTTCCGCTTCCTTGGTGCGCGGGTTGATCAAACGCCACGGTTTTTTGTCCACCACCGCTTTCATAAACGCGTCGCTCGCGCCCACCGAAACGTTGAAGTTTTTAATCGTCCCGTCTTCGGCTTTCATGGTAATAAAGTCTTTAATGTCCGGGTGGTCAGCATTTACGATGGCAATATTGCCCCCCTGGCGTTTGGACCCCTGGAGGATTTTGGATAAAGCCGCGGAAAAAGCCTTGATAAAATCCACCGGTCCGGAAGCCGCATGGGGCACATTTTTGACTTTGTCGCCATGGGGGCGGATTTTAGAAAAATTAAACCCTGTGCCGCCGTTATTTTTGTGGACCACGGCCGCCTGACCCAGAGTCTTAAAAATAGCATCGATCGAGTCGGCAATCGGCAGGACAAAACAGGCGGCGAGCTGCCCACTGCCGCCGGGGTTACCGGCCTCAAACATGGCTTTGCCGGAACAAACAAATTTTTTAGCAACCATCAATTGGTAAAACTCTTCGGCGGCGGATTTATCCAATTTGGCCATATGTTGGGCCACCCGCCATAACATTTCTCCCGGAGTCTCGATCACCCGACCATTTTTATCGGTCATCAAATACCGTTTTTTGGTGATCGCCAGCGCCGCCACCGACTGTTTCGGTTCAACTATTTTCATAGATGTTGCTCCACAAAACCAATATTTCTGGTTAACATTTGAATTGCCGGACTATGCAATTTTTCTTTTGAAGTTGACCAGGTCAGCTTTTCCAAGATTACCGGCTTAATGCCGCTGTCAAACAAATCATAGGCGGTCGCCAAAACACAACAGTCGGTGTCAAAACCGCACAAATAAACCTCGGTAATATTTTTTTCTTTTAATCCTTGCCTGATTGCCGGAACTTTATAAGCCGAAAGAATATTTTTATAAACTAAATTTTTCTCATTGGTAAATTCTCTCAGCTCGTCGCCAATATCAGTATCGGGAGAACCAATACACCCCTGCCATTCAGAAATTTGCCACAGTGGCGCGTTTTTGTCATTCCTAAAAATCGTAAAATATATGGCCGCGTATTGGCCGGCGTTTGACCTTAGATATTCTCTGATTTTTTTAACAATCGGTTTCGTTTCTTCATTAAGGAAGAACTTTTGGGCGTCGATAACAATTAGCGCTTTATTATTCATATATGTTGTTGAGTTTACCTGTTTTGTAACAAACTTACGCAGACGGTTTTGGCTGGTCTCCGATTAACATCGGAGCAAAACTGTCGAGTATGTAGATAGTTGATCGCGCTGGCGATCAAACTATCGGTTGTTTCAAAATACGGTAAACGAAACATAATCATCAACTGATTAAACATCTTGAATACCCGCAAGCCAAACAATTGGCACAACCTTCTTTAAATGTCAGCTCGCCGCCGCACTCCGGACACAACTCCTCTTCCCGGTGGCCGTTACCCACCCATTTTCTTTGATCGTCGATAATCGGCTGCCGGATTATCCCCAAGCCGACGTTTAACACTTGTTTGGTTTTACTGCCGTCGCGGTAAACGGTAATCCCCTTGCAACCCGTTTCGTAGGCCAAAAGATAGGCCTCGCGGATGTCGTCGGGCGTGGCGCTGCTAACTAAATTAATGGTTTTAGAAACGGCCGCGTCGATGTATTTCTGCCACGCCGCCTGCATCTTAACGTGCCCGTCCCAACCGATTTCGTGGCTGACTTTGAAAATTTCTTTAATGTCTTTGGGAACGCCGGGCAAACCGTCAATGCCGCCGCTAACGCTTACTTGGCGCATCAGTTCTTTGCTGTAAAACTGGTTCTCCTTGGCGGTTTTCTCAAACTTTTGGTTGACTTCGATCAATTCAGTATTGTTAACGTCCAAAATGTTTTTTCGCACGTAAGTTAATGCAAACAGCGGCTCGATGCCCGACGAGCAGTTGGCAATAATGGAAATCGTCCCGGTCGGGGCGACGGTGTTAACCGTACTGTTCCGCATCGCTTTAAAGCCCTGCCTGTCCCACAAACTGCCCTTAAAGGCCGGGAAAGAACCGCGTACTTGGGCCAGCGATTTGGATTCGTCCCGGGCAATGTTTTGAATAAACTTGGCCAAGCGCTCGGACAATTTTAACGCTTCATTAGAAGCATAAGGAATTTTTAATAAAACCAGTAAATCGGCCAAGCCCATGACGCCCAAGCCGATCTTTCTGGTTTTCTTGCTCATGGCATCAATTTCCGGCAACGGATAGCTGCAGATATCAATGACGTCGTCTAAAAATCTGACGCCCAAACGCACCAAGGCTTCGGTCTTTTCCCAATTGATGCCTTTGACGTTGAGACACTTAGCCAGATTAATACTGCCCAAGTTACAGCTTTCGTAAGCCAGCAGCGGCTGCTCGCCGCAGGGATTGGTCGTTTCGATCAAACCCAGGTGGTTAACCGGGCTTTGCTGATTCATCCGGTCCAAAAACACCATGCCCGGATCGGCGGTTTTCCAGGCCTGAAACGTGATCATGTCCATCACCCTTCGGGCAGAAATTTTCTTGACCACTTCGCCAAGTTCACCGGGCGTATGCCCGGGCGACCGCAACTCATAATCTTTGTTTGCCAAAACCGCTTTCATAAAGACGTCGGTGGCGCCGACGGAAATGTTAAAGTTTTTAATCTCTTCTTCCACGCCTTTGGCAAAAATAAAGTCCATAATATCCGGATGGTGGACGTTCATCACGGCCATCATTGCCACCCGGCGGGACGAACCCTCATTGATGACGTTGGCCATTTGGTTAAACAACTGTAAAAAAGAGATCGGGCCGGAAGTCACTCCCCCGGTCGACTTAACCTTGGTGCCGCGGGCGCGCAGATTAGACAAAGGAATGCCGACGCCGCCGCCGGTGCGGGCAATCGTCGCCGCTTCTTCCATGGTTTTGAAAATGCTGGCCAAATTGTCTTCCAAAGGCAAAACAAAGCAGGCAGATAACTGGTTAAACTTCGTGCCGGCATGCATCAGTGTCGGCGAATTGGGCAAAAACTCCAAATTACTCATGGCATCATAAAATTTGGCTGCCCAATCTTTGACGGCTTTGACCCCACCGTAAGGTTTTTCCGCCGCGGCAATCGCCTGGGAGACGCGTCGAAACATTTGCTCCGGAGTTTCTGTTACCCGGCCGTCTTTGTCGCGCTTTAAGTAATCACGCTTGGTCAACACGGTCAAAGCGTTATCGGTTAATTTAATCTTCTTCATTTAATCTCCTTAACTAACTGAGCAAAGTCATCGATCTCGTCAAAATCCAAATAGACGCTGGCAAACCGAACGTAAGCGACTTTGTCGATCTTTTTTAACCGCCGCAAAATGGCGTTGCCGATCAAACGGCTGGTCACCTCACTCGAGGTTTTTTTGAGCATCTCCTGTTCCACCTGGTCAACCGCATCATCAATCAAATCACTCGCTACCGGCCGTTTCTCGCAGGCCCGCGTGATGCCGCGGCGGACTTTTTCCCGGTCAAACTGCTCCCGGCCGCCGTTTTTCTTGACGACTAAAAGCTGCAGTCCCTCGACCCGCTCATAGCTGGTAAAACGTTTGTGACAATCGCCGCATTCGCGCCGGCGGCGGGTAACCCGGCCGTCTTCGCTGTCGCGTGACTCTAAGACCGATGAGTCGTCATGGTGACAAAAAGGACACTTCATATAGTGGCAAATCAAAATCTAACCACTACTGCTAGTGCGGTCAACTACCAATATGTGCCACAAACTATATCAGGTGTTTTTCTGACTCTGTTATTTTAGAAGTTAGAAATTAGAAGTTAGAAATTTGTTAAATCACTCCCCCGATGGTTCAAAAAAACATTGTCCGTTCGTACCCAAACTGTGTTCACAATTAAAAAAAACGTTGTCACTACAACTAATACCAACGCATCATTACTGGCAAAATCATCAAAAACTGGTTGCCAAAACGGTATCTCTTTGTCATTTACCGGCTCCAGCTTCACCTGCAATAACGGCGGCTCCGCTAGTATCACTCTCCTAATCTCCTGCCTCTGGCCTACAGGGATTATCCTTGCAGTTACACTTTGTCCCGCCTGCTCCTCCTGTTTGGATTCCGTCTGCTTTATCAGCACTGCTAGCGTCTTAATCGTGTTACTGCTTGCCCCGCGGCTGCTGGGGTGGCGCCTTGGCACTATATATACTGGCGTTTTTTTCTTCTGGATAACCGATTCAACGGTCTTTAGACCTACGGATAGACCTTCAAGGACTCTCCTCGTAGGCACTTCATTAAACACAACTACCCTTTCCGCCACTCGTTGCTGTTTTGGTTGTTCGGTCCGCATTTTTACGGTGTCACTGTGTTGCTGTGCCACTCCTTTACCCTCCTGGTTCTTTGGTTCTAACTCCCAACCTACAGGGACTGTCCTTGTAGGCCTAGATTCATCCCTCTCTTGTATCTGTTGCCCTACAGGGTCCGACCCTGAAGTTGTTGGCATGATTACTCTTTCTGCTACCGGTTTCTTTTTTGATCGTTCCGGTCGAATATTGACAGTGTCACCGTAAGGCTGTGTCACTGTGCCACTTTTAAACACCACCCTCCTAATTACCGGGTCGACTTTATTTACCAACAGTAATTCTAACTGTCCTACAAGGTAAGACCCTGTGGGCTTTATAGTGTCACTTTGATACTGTGTCACTTTTTGCTCCGGGTCTACAGGGATTATCCTTGTAGGGGTAACTTTAAACACTTCGGACACTTCAGGTTCGGAACCTGAAGTAACTATCGTTCGATCGATTGTAGTTTCTTGAGTCAGTGTCTTTAACTGAAATTCTGTTGTTTTCTCAGCCAAAAGCTGCCACCAAAAACTAGAAGGCTCAACCGAAACCACACGGTCTGAAACATCCATTCCTAGGCTTAAGTCTAAATTTGGGATTGATGTTAACTGTGGCCATGTGGAGACTTGTTCAGACAACATCGATCCAATAATCATTTCCGGCAAATTTTTATCAAAATCAATTCGATCTCCTGTTACTATCCAGCCTGAAATATCATCGTCCAGACTTAAATCCCCTCTGCCGTCACTGGCTAAAGTAATAAATTGATTAATTTGATTAACATTATCAAATGGCAGTAAGTGAGATTGATGTTTCAAAACACCATCATCATTAACTATCTGCTGTAAAGACACGCCTTTGTTTGGATCCGGATCTTTTTGAGATAAATACTGAATTGCCTGGCCTGGCTTCAAATTCTTTGCCTTGTCTTGAACAACATCGAAAACCTGCTGATCTTTTTTTGCCTGGGCAATCCAATCTGGTGAGGCTCCTTGAAACCCTAACATTAAAGTAAAACGCCTTAGGTGATCGGCAACTGGCATCGAATCACCCTGCCAATACATTTTTCCGTCTTTGTACTCGTAAATAGCAACTTGATCAAACCTTGCCCGTTTCGGAGCAAATCTTTCCTTAACGTTTGTATATAAATTTACCGCCTCATTTTTTACGGCAACACAACCTTCGTTAAAAGATTTATTAAATCCTTTTTGGATGATTGCAAGACTTAAATTAAGATTAAAAACGCATTTTTCCGGCATAAAAAAACCTTCCCCGAAAGGAAGGTAATAATCTTCCCTCCTGCTCGGGAGGTAAATAAAAAAATAAAAACCTTAAAGATTAGGTCCTCTGGCTTTACAGTTGCGGCACAGCTCCGGAATCTAACCGGATTCCCCTTTTCATCTTAAAGGCTAAGATAATAATTTCAATTAAGCTGACGCTCAAAGTTAAGAATAACACGCTGGTAACCGCATGCAAGCGCAAAAACGGCAGGCCCATGATGTAGGAGCGCATCAAGCCGGCTAAAGTGTGCGGGTACAAACCGCCGATCAGCCAAACGCCGAAGTTCGTATAAAAGTAGAAAAATAAAGCGGAGGCCAAACCATAGATACCGGCAACCAAGGCCCTTCTTTTAATAATCGTGCCAAAAAGGGCAATCAGGGCAAAACCGCTCCAAGTGAAAATCATGATCATGGTGTTACCCAAAACCAGATCAGAAATTGCCAAAGAAACCAGCGCTACGGCTATGCCCCAGTTTTTACCCAAATATATGGACGCTAAAACCGAGACAGTCATAATCAGCTCCACGTTGGGGCCCAAATCCCACCACAGTCTTTCGGCCACGGCCGCAAAAACCAAGGCCGAACTAAGGCTTAAGCGCTTCATATTTCCACTCGACTTTATCACCGGATCTCAATTCAAATTTATCCGCGGCTTTATCTGCCGCCGCGCCGTTAACATAATAAATCCACGCTTTCTTATTATCATTCTTATAGCCATTGACCGACTCGACCAATTTGCCGAAATCATAGTCTTTCGTCACCAACTGCCAATTTTTTTCAACGGCTAATTTTTCCAAAGCCTCATAAGCCGTCGTCGCGTCATCCACCGTCACTGTTACCGATTCCGGTTCCGCTTGGCTGTTAACCGCCTCCAACTTCCTTATCATTTCTTCCACCAAATTACCGTAACTGCCGCTTTTATCTTTGAGGAGGGCTAAAACCTCAAGATGTTTTTTTATCGCTTTGTCTAATTTATCTTTGTCCGTAAAACTGTCGCGTAACTGCGCCGCCTGCTCCAAATATTTCTCCGCTTTGGTCAGGGTCGATACCCCCAAAGGGACTTTGTTACCGTCAATCAACGCCCAGGCTGCACCCAAACGTTTGTCGGCATACAGCAGCAGTTTTTCCGCTTTGGCCGTCTCGGCCGTGGTCAGCACCAAACCAACTCGGTCCCGCACCATTTTCAACCAATATAAAGGGTGGTCGGGCAAAATTCCCGGATAAGGCAGATAATAATCAACGCTTTGGGCCAGTATTTTCCCTGTTAAAACCAAACCCACCAATAAACCAAGAAATATTTTTTTAAACATTTTCCCTCCTCAACTTTTTTAAAACTAAATTTAAAGTCGCTTCACGGTCGTGAGAGTAGGTATCAATGATCAGATCATAAAGTTTGGGCGAGTAAAAATCAATCTTAGCTTCGCCGACCCAATCACGCCATTCTTTTTGATACATTCGCGTCCACTTGGATAAATTCTGCTTTTCCCGTTCGAAAATATGGGTTTTGGCAACTTCGACCGAGACGCCGTCGCGGTTGACGATCCGGTCTACCCGAACGGCGCCATCGCCGCAAACCATCAGCACTTTTAAAACACCGGTCACTCCCTGGGCCAAAAACCCGGATAACCACGAGTCGATGATTAAACCGCTGTCTTTCTTTAACCTCTCCCTCAGGCTGTAATCGACTTCCCGGTCAAACTCGTCGGAATAAACCGTGGCCGGATGATGCAGGTTGTTGTTTTTGTCAAACAAACCTTTCTTGATCGCGTAGGCGCGCATAAAGTCGCCGCCGCTAAAATATTCCCAGCCCAGAGCTTTGGCCAAATTGATTCCCAGGGTAGACGAGCCGGCGCCGGGCAAACCGGCAATAGTAACGTTTCTAAATTTGACACTCATGTCTGCTAGAATAATACCATGAAGAAAAGAACCGGCAAGGTTAAAAAATTATCTAAACGCAATCTGATTCTGATCACCGCGGCCGCTTTGTTCTTTATTTACGGCCTGGTGACAATCTTTGCCGGCCTGCCGTCGCCGGGCAAACTCGGTTCCGACGAGTTTCCTGTCTCCACCAAAATCCTGGACCGAAACGGCGAACTGCTTTACGAAATCTACACCGACCAAAACCGGACGCCGATAGCCATCAGCGACCTGCCCGAATACGTCACCGAGGCGACCATCGCCATCGAAGACAAAAACTTTTATAAACATCATGGTTTTGCCTGGGAAGGCATCACTCGGGCAATCTTAAACACAATCTTTCGGCAAAAACTCCAGGGCGGCTCGACCATTACCCAGCAGCTGGTCAAAACTACCCTGCTGACCCCGGAACGGACCTTGCGCCGCAAAATCCGCGAGGCGTTGTTGGCCATGGCCACCGAAATCCGCTACAGCAAAGATGAAATTTTGGAACTGTACTTAAACCACGTCCCCTACGGCGGCACGGCTTACGGCATCGAGCAGGCGGCCCATACTTATTTTGATAAAAATGCCAAAGATTTGAGCTTGGCCGAAGCGGCACTTTTAGCCGGCCTACCCCAGGCACCGACACGCTACTCGCCGTTTGGGGTTAACCCGGAAGCGGCTGAAACGCGCCAAACCCAGGTGTTGCAAAGAATGGTCGAAGACAAATACATTACCCAGGAAGAATACCAACAAGCCGTTGACGAACCATTAACTTTTGCCCCGCAAACCAATAATATCCGCGCGCCCCACTTCTCTTTATATATCAAGCAGTTATTAGTCGATAAATACGGCGAGGCCTTAGTCGAAAAAGGCGGCCTGCGGGTAACGACTTCGCTTGACTTAAACCTGCAGGAGTTTGCCCAGGACGCGGTGGCGACCGAAGTGGCCAAATTAAATAAGGCCAATGTTTCTAACGGTGCGGCTTTAATTACCAAGCCCCGGACCGGCGAGATTTTAGCCATGGTCGGCAGCAAAGATTACTTTGATTTGTCGATCGACGGCAACGTCAACGTCACCACCCGTTTGCGCCAGCCGGGTTCGTCGATCAAGCCGATCAACTATGCCGCCGGTTTGGGCACAGGCTATACCCCCTCAACCATGTTTTTGGACGTCCCGGTTTGTTTTTCCGTCCCCGGCCAGCCCAGCTACTGTCCGAGAAACTACGACGGCAAATTCCACGGCCCGGTCCAGCTGCGCTTTGCCCTGGGCAACTCGTTTAACATTCCGGCGGTGAAAATGCTGGCCGCCAACGGCGTCGAAACCATGATCGCCACCGCTTCAGCCATGGGCATTACCACGTTTACCGACCCGTCCCGCTACGGCCTGTCTCTGACTTTGGGCGGCGGTGAAGTCCAAATGGTAGACATGGCCGTAGCTTTCGGCGTCTTTGCTAACGCCGGTTTAAAAGTGGAGTTAACGCCGATTCTTAAAGTCGAAACTTATACCGGCAAAGTCCTGGAAGAAATTAATTTTGATGACAGTCTCCCGGCCGGAGAGAAAGTGGTCGACCCGGCCGTGACTTATTTAATCTCCCACATTCTTTTGGACAACAACGCCCGCTCCCAGGCGTTTGGTGCCAGTTCCCAGCTGGTGATTCCCGGCCACGCCGTCTCGGTCAAAACCGGCACCACCGACGATTTGCGGGACAACTGGACGATCGGTTTTACCCCGTCGTTTTTAGTCACCGCCTGGATCGGCAACAACGATAATAAACCGATGTCTTCCTACCTGGTCTCCGGCGTTTCCGGCGCGGCGCCGATCTGGCACAAAATCATGGTCGAAGTGCTCAAAGACCAACCGGATGAATGGCCGAAAAAACCGGACAGCGTCGTTGGCTTGGAAGTCTGCTCTTTAACCGGTTACCGCCCCCGGCCGGACCAGCCCTGCGACACTCGATTTGAATACTTTATCAAAGGCCATGAACCAACCGAAGAACCGGTGTTAAAACAAGGCATCATGATCGACAAAACCACCGGCCTGCCGCCGGGACCCAACGCTTCTCCGGCACCCGAAAATCTGGAATCGCAAGAACATTTGGTTTTATCCGACCCGGTGCAAAAAAATTACTGTTTGGATTGTCCCCGACCTTTAAACGAAAAAGGCGAACCCCAGGAGCCCGCCTACCAAATCAAGATTTAGGCTTCACCCATAGAGGGATTGGATTCTGGAAATGCTTTAAGATCAGTCAAAAAGTAGGCGTAGTACTCGCCTCCAGGTTTCCCTTTCTTTCCTCTTGTGATACTCAGCCCATCCACTACACTTGGAAAAACTTGTTCAGTCATATCATTAATTTCTTCTGGTGATACGTCAGAGGATAAAAGTGATCCTGCTAAAGAATGTTCTCTATACAGAGTTGGATTATCATGCAAACGATGCCATCCGATCTCTACGTCTAACTTTTCTAAACTTCCTTGCCCTTGAAAATGATTAAAAATATTATAAGCAATAGAAAAAACACCGTCTCTACTTATACGGAACGAGTCTTTTAAAGCCGCCTTCATCATTGTCCCGAAAATTTTATCCATCTGATTTTGGGCAGCTTGACGCTTGACTTCTGCGCTTTCCAAAAAACTCATATTGACCTGTAATATCACTTGCTGGGCTCATTGTCAAGATAGGCGTATAATACGCTTCATGGACAGAAGGCAAAAAAAACAGCATGTCGTGGTTTATCCGGTGTTTTGGCCGAAGCGGGTTTTGGAAACTATCGGCCGCTTCACTTACCGCTCAATCTTTTGGTTAATCGCCGTCTTCTTTAAAACTCTAATTCAATTAATTAAAGTGGTGAAGTTACCGCGCTTACCTCGCCGAAGTCCCGGCGTCAGCCGCAGACGAAGGCGGGCCGCGTTTAGATTTACCCCTTTTCTAATTACTTTTTGCCTATTACTTATTACTGTCGGTTTTTCGTTCTATTGGTTCATCCTCAAAGACTTGCCGTCGCCAACTGACTTGACCAACCACCGGCCGACTTTATCGACCAAAATTTACGATCGAAACCAAACACTTTTATTTACTTTTTACAAAGACCAAAACCGCAGTCTGGTGGCTCTAAAAGATATTCCCGAACACTTTCGCTTAGCCACACTGGCAATCGAAGACAGTAATTTTTACCAGCACCAGGGCATTTCCTGGAAGGGCATTTTTAGGTCGCTTAAACAAATCGTTTTCAGCCAGGATTTGCAGGGCGGCTCGACGATTACCCAGCAATTGGTTAAAAATGCCCTGCTGACCCCGGAGAGGACAATTAAACGCAAGCTTAAAGAATTAATCTTGTCTTTGGAAGTTGAGTGGCTGTATAACAAAGATCAAATTCTGGAAATGTATTTCAATCAGGTTTCCTACGGCGGCACGGCTTACGGCGCCGAACAGGCGGCTCAAACCTATTTTGGCAAATCGATCAAAGAAGTCAACCTGGCCGAGGCGGCGCTTTTGGCCGGATTGCCGGCGTCGCCAACCACTTATTCACCTTTCGGATCCAACCCTTATCTGGCGGTTTACCGGCAGCATCAGGTTTTAAACCGGATGATCGAAGAACAGCTGATCGCCCCCCAAGAAGCGGAATTGGCCAAATTGGAAAAAATTAAACTGGCGCCGCAATACACTAACATCAAAGCGCCGCATTTTGTCATGTACGTCAAAGATTTGCTGGTGAGCCGGTACGGCGATACCATGGTCGAGCAGGGCGGTTTGGAAGTGACCACTTCCCTCGACTGGAAACTGCAACAGCAGGTTCAGGATATTGTCAGCGCCGAAATCAGCCAGGTTTCTGCCTTAAACATTACCAATGGCGGCGCTTTAGTCACTAATCCCAAAACCGGCGAAGTGCTGGCTATGGTCGGCTCGCGCGATTACTGGGATACCGAGCGCGACGGCCAGGTCAATTTAACCACGGCTCTGCGCCAGCCGGGCTCGGCGATCAAGCCGGTCAATTACTCGGTCGCCTTGGAGTCCGGTTTTACGGCCGCCACCGTCATTCAGGACTCACCGGTGACTTACGACATTCCCGGGTCAAAACCTTATTCACCGGTTAACTATGACGGTAAATGGCACGGCCCAGTCACCGTCCGCCAGGCTTTAGCCAATTCTTATAACGTCCCGGCAGTCAAAATTTTAGCCTCCTACGGCGTCGACAAAATGATTGCCCAGGGCCAAAAACTGGGCATCACTACCTGGAACCAGCCGGAGCGCTACGGCTTGTCTTTAACTTTAGGCGGGGCAGAAGTGAAAATGACCGACATGGCCGTGGTCTACGGAACGCTGGCCAATCTGGGTGAAAAAGTGTCCCTAAAACCGATTCTCACGGTTAGCGACGCCCAAGACAAGCTGCTAAAAAACTTCAGCCGTTTCCCTGAAGTTGTTCTTGACCCCAAGATTGCTTATCTGCTCACCGATATTTTGAGCAACCCGGTTGACCGCGCTCAAGCCTTCGGCACCAGAAGCTACCTTAACGTCCCCGGCCACCAAGTGGCTGTCAAAACCGGAACCACTAATGATAAGCGGGATAACTGGACCATCGGTTACACTACTGACCGATTAGCCGCCGTTTGGGTGGGCAACAACGATAACTCCCCCATGAGTCAAGTAGTCTCGGGCATTACCGGCGCCTCGCCGATTTGGAACAAAATCATAATATTGCTGTTAAAAGACCGGCCGGAACACAAATTTCCTAAGCCGGAAAATTTGATCGAAGTCCAAGTCTGTACCCTAACCGGCCAGTTAGCCTGCTCCGGCTGTCCCACCAGAACCGAGTATTTCCTGCCCGGCACCGAGCCAAAAATCGCCTGTAAGCCGGAATACATTCAACAATTGATCGAACAAAAAAAGCAGCAGGAAGAACGGGATAAAATCTTAACCGGAACCTCTGCCAATAATCTATGAAAAGTTTTGAATCTTATCCCTCCGGGCCGACCGGAATTGCTTGGACCGATGTTCCGGATTTACTAAAAACCCCCTTAACAATTAAAGGAAAGTCAGGCCTCCCACTTACTATTTATCTTTCACCTCCTGATGGTAGATCAGTAGTTGAGTACTTAGCTGTGACCGATGACAATGCCTTTAAAATTGACAATCCGAAAAAATCACCATTTGTTTTAGAGGCTACAGTTGTAAAAGGAGTTTTGAATGTTGCCAGTTTTGGTCTGTATTCTTTGTCTAGACTAAATAGTTTTTCAACTCATCAGGGTACTTTTCTTCCTTATTTTATTGGGGATAATGATAGAGGGCGATCAACTTATCCAGAATTTCCTTATGCCCAGCCTGATTTTTTCGCCAAACAGTTTATCCTTGGTTTTCTAAGCCGATGCCGAAACCATGGTACCAGAATTGATTATATTCAAGATTTATGGAACAGAAAAAACTCAATTATTTATGATCAATTTATAAACTTATTTGACTCAAAAAACCATTATGAATTAACTCGTGAAGAATTGAACTTGTTTAAAATTCAATGTGCTTCACAAACCTTGTCCGCCAATGTTTATTCGGAAGCAGGATTCCACACAATAAAAAATGTAATCGTTGATACTCAATATAATCTGTCTGCTTCTGCTCAATTTTGGCCATAAATCCAAACATCTTTAACAATTAAGGCAACAACTTCAATCCTTTAACTTTCTTAAAATGTTTCTGGTTTCTGGTTAACAAATGCATTTTTTTTACCAAACAATTAGCTGCAATTAAACCATCACCCAAAGAATCAACCAACCCCGTTCGGATCAAGTCTCCTGTTTTTATTCCTTCTTCTTTATTAATATCTAAACATTTAAACAATCCAATAAAATTTTCTGCTTTTTTTTGCTTAGTCCTGGATATTAACCATCTGTCATTTAAAAACTCCGCCACAACCACCGGATTGATCCACAGTTCCCAATTCTCTTCATTGTATTCCTCTAATAATTTGCCTTTATTTTTGGAAAAGTCAATTAAAATATTGGTGTCAACCAATAATTTTTTCATTTTCCATTTCTCAATCTTTTAATATATTCTCTTTCTTTCTTATTTCTTCTCATTCTATTTTCCAGTTCAATCCCCGATTCACCCTTGGAACCCATAAATCCGGCATAGTCGGCAATAGATTTCGTGTTGGGCAATAAATCTTTGGATACCGGCACCAATGCCGCTCTTGGTTTGCCGAATTTTGTCACCAAAAATCTACCGCCGGTTAAATAAACCAACTCTACTAATCGGGATAGCTGCTCCCTGGTTTCTCGGATGGAATAAATATTATCGTCTAACATAGATTTAATATATCAATTTGTGTACCAATTGTCAAGTATTAAACTATGTACACAATTAATTATCCCCCAGCCAGTTCCAGGCGGCGGCGGAAATTTGGGGCAACAGCGGTTCGGCTTCGCCGGAATTGACGCCGGTGGTTAAAATACAAATCACGTAGGGGTTTTTACTTTCAACCAAGCCGCAGTCATTGACCACGCCGGCTTCGCTGCCGAATTTGTGGACGACCCGGACCGCGTCGGGCACGCCAACCGGCAGACGATCCTCATTAATAGTTTTAGTCAGGTTATTAAACAGCTCTTCCCGGCTGGCGGGTTTTAATAATTTTCCCTGGGCCAGCTGTAAAAATAAATTGCCGGCCTCGGCCGTGGTCATCTCGTTTTCTCTTAAATTAGTTTTGGTTAAACCCAGTTTATTCACCAGCTGTTGGGCTTTGGCGTAGCCGCCGAGTTTTTTAATTAGCACTTCTGCCCCCATATTGTCACTTTGATTGGCCACCAACTGGGCAATTTCTTTATAGGTATATTTTGTCCCGGCCGGCTGGTATTGCAGACTACCTGTCCCATATTCCCACCGGTCGGCCTCCTGAAGCACATATTCTTCTTCCGGGTCTATCTTCCCGCTGTCTACGGCCTGATAATAAACAATCAATACCGGCAATTTAATCACGCTGGCGGCAGTCATAATTTTATCTTCTCCCAGCTTCAACTCTTCCGGATCGTTGACTGATTTAATAAAAATTCCAAAATCTCCGGTTTGCCCGGCGATTAATTCTTCAATTTTTGGTTTCTCGGCCAGAGGCCGATCAGCCTTCGGCTGAGATTTGCGGATAGTAATAACCTCGCCTCCGCCCCATTCCGGCCGGTTAATTGACAATTGCGGCAGTGGGAAACGGCCGGGAAGATAAAGCAACAAACCAATGATTAAAAGCAGCAAAAACACTATCAGTGTCTGCTTGCGGCTGCCTTCTTCGCCAATGATTTTGCGAGGCCGGCGCTTTGGGACAATTACTTCTTCAACCATTGGTTCATCTCCGTGGCAAACAACAATCCGGCTTTGGGGCCGAATTGAGTCGTCACCGCCGCGCCGTTTAATAAACCCATTTTCAGGGCCGTTTCCGGTTTCAAACCGTTAATAATCCCGGCGACAAAAGCGCTTCCAAAGGCATCGCCGGCGCCGGTTTCCTCAACGGTTTTAACCTTAACTGCGGCAGCTTTTATGGTTTTCTTTCCCGCGGTCAAACTGGCCCCTTTCCGGCCTTCGGTAACCGCGATAATTTTCGGGCCGCTGATTTTTCCCAAAGCCTCGGCCTCCTGCCGATTGAGAAGCAGGATTTCAACGTGCGGCAAAAACTGCCGCAGTTTTTCCCTGGCCCTAATTTCCTGACTGCCGGGGTTTAAAGCGACTTTGATTTTTTGTTTTTGAGCCTGGCGGATAATCATACTCAAAAGATTAAAGTTGCCGCCCAAAGACGAAACATAAAACCAATTAGGGTCAAGTTTATCCCATTCGACTTTACCGCCGGCCAGTTCGTTGCTGGCTCCCCGGTAAACCAAGGCCGTCCGGCCGCCGTCCGGGGCCACCAGAATCGTCGAATAACTGGTGGGTGCCTCCACCTGCTGGATATATAGCGGGCTGACACCTTCACGCCGCAGCTCTTTTCTGATGAACAAGCCCCAATCGTCTCTGCCGACACAACAAACCGCGGCGGTTTGCAACCCCAGACGCTCGAAACCAACAGCCGTATTTGTTGCCCCACCGCCGGTAGTAATAACCAGCTGACTCACGTCAATCTTGCCGCCGTAAACTTCGCACAGGGCCGGACCGACTTTTTTAAACCCGGGCGAGCCTAAATAAACATCAACAAAAGCCGAGCCGAAACTAACGACGTCAAAGCGCATAAGCTTTAAGTTTTTGTTGTAAATTGTTCCAAGCAGTGACTACATCCGGAGCCTGATTGAGGCTGCTGCCAATGGCTAAAACATCGGCACCGGCTTCAAGACATTTGACAATAGTCGTTTCGTTTATCCCGCCGTCAACACAAATCTCTTTAGTAAAACCTTTTTGCCGTAAGGCTTTAACTTTATCCAAGCCTTTTTGGTCTAACTTTTGTCCCTCTTTACCGGCTCTGACGGTCATCACTAACAGCTGATCGGCGGTTTGGGCCACCAGCCAATCCAAATCGGTTATGGCCGTATCCAAATCCACGGCCAAACCCCATTTAATCCCCAAGCTTTCCGCTGTCTTTTTAAACTCGGCCTGGCTGCTCATCGACTCAATCTGGCCAATGACTAAATCAACCGCTTCTTCCCGGCACTTTTCCAGCCATTCCACCGGTTCGGCAATCATTAAGTGGACGTCGCGCTTTAAAGTCGTCGGTTGCTCCACCATGACATCCACGTCCAAGGTTGGCTGGGCGGCAAAGTTAGCGTCGGCAATGTCTAACTGCACCCGCTCGGCCAGACCCTCGAACCGCTCCAGCCGCTCTTCCAGGGATATGTGGTCAAAAGCAAAAATAGTCGGGACGATTACCGGCATAAAGTTTACCCGGCGCATGCCCGGGCCAACTCCATCAGTCTCACCACATAACCCCATTCGTTGTCATACCAGGCCATGACTTTGACCAAATCTTTATCAATTACCCTTGTCAGCTCCAAATCGACCAGGGCCGAATACTCACAACCGATGACATCACTGGAAACAAACGGCTTGTCAGTTACTCCCAAAACGCCTTTAAGATAAGTCTTCGAGGCGTTAATTAACGCCTGATTTACCTGCTCGACAGTGGTCGGCTGGTTGAGTAAAAACGTAAAATCAGTGAGCGACCCGGTCACCACCGGCACGCGAATAGCCAAACCGTCGAACAAACCTTTGAGCTCGGGCACGACCGCGCCGACGGCATCGGCCGCGCCGGTGGTCGTCGGAATAATATTGGTGGCCGCTCCCCTGGCCCGGCGCAGATCTTTGTGGGAGTTATCCAGCAAGCGCTGGTCGGAAGTGTAAGCGTGAATCGTGGTCATCGCCGCTTTGACTACCCCAAACTCTTTAACCATGACTTTAGCTACCGGGGCAACACAGTTAGTCGTGCAGGAAGCGTTGGAAATCACCGGTTCAGCCCCGATTTTGTCAGCGTTTAAACCAATCATGTAAATACCATCAGCTGTGCCTTTGGGCGGCGCCGATAAAAGCACTTTTTTAGCCCCGGCGGTCAAATGATCATTCGCCTCTTCGGGTTTTCGAAACACTCCGGTGCATTCCAAAACCACGTCGACACTAAATTTCTTCCAAGGCAGGTTCTTGGGCTCGCGCTCAGCCAAGAGTGGAATAGTCACCCCGTCAACGACTAAATTACTGCCGGAAACAGATACCTTGCCCGGATATTTCCTGTAGGTCGAATCATATTCAAACAAGTGGACCCAGCTGGCCGGTTCCATATTGCCCGAAGTATTGATCGCCACAATCTCCAAATCCTGTTTGTGCTTGGTCAAAGCCACCCGTAGAGCCAAGCGGCCGATGCGGCCGAAACCATTGATCGCCACGCGAATCATGCAAAGTTCCTTTCTTCTATTTGTTTCATTTTAGCAAGTCTTCTGACATGACGCTCTTCTTGAGTAAAAGGTGCTTCTAACCACATTTTCGTTACTTTTAAGGCATCGCTGACTTTTAAAAAAGTTGCCCCCAGTGACAAAATATTGGCATTGTTGTGTTCCCGGGTCAACCGGATCATTTCCAACGGGTCATGGCTAATTCTGCCGGTGACATCGGCCGCGCCCAGAGGCACTGCCGGGCTGTAGAATAAAACCGCTCTTACCCCTTTGTGTTTATTGGCCAACATTGTTTCGGCCTGGCCGGAACGGCCGAAAATTATCGCCCGGGAATTTTCCGGATCTTTGGATACCGCTGCCGCAGCCTGGCTAATAATGTCAGGGTAATCATCGGCCTTATTAAACTCATGGGCGCCGCAGTCTTCTATTTCATAACCTGCCTGGTTAAGAAATTCCTTTACTTTTTCTTTTAACTCAAACCCGGCATGATCAGCACCTAAAAAAATCTTCATGTCCTGAACGCCTTATCTTTACAGATCCGGCAGTGACTGTGGTTAAAAGTAGTCATCTCTTTTTCAAACTCGATTAAGGTTGGAATAATCTCTGTCTCTTTATCCACAATTTTAAAAACCTTCAGCTCCACCGGTCGCAATTTCATTGTTTGTTTCAAGACGGCAATGATTTTATGCCAATGCCCGCCGTAAAGAATAAACGGTTTGTGGTGCGGGTAGTAAAGTTTGGCCAAGACCCAGGTAGCGCCCAGCTCGGAAATCGTCCCCGAGCCGCCTTTAAAAAAGATAAAACAGTCGGCGTGCTCCAACAGTTTGAACATCCGGTCAATGTAATTTGAGGTTTTGATCTCTTTGTCCACCCGGTTAGCCAAATACCGGCCCTCAAACCCGGGGGCGTCTTTTGGAGAAAAAGTAATCGCTAAAGTCTCGCCGCTGACCGACTCGGCTCCCTGGGTAGCCGCGTCCATAATCCCCGGGCCGCCGCCGTTAACAATGGTGTAGCCGCTTTTGGCCAGAAGTTGGGCGACGGAAAACGCTTCCCGGTAGTTAGTACTGGTTTTAGGAAAATCGGAAAAGCCGAAAAAAGCAATGTTTTTAATCTGGCGCCTCACCGCTGGCATAGTGAAACCACTATAGCATGGTTAAAAGTTAGCTTCCAAGATCTGCTTGCCCGGAGCGGCGTTGCCGTCTTCTTCTTCCAAAGTAACCACTACGCCGCTAAAGCCGATTTTATCCTCGACAGCGGTGTAGTAAAGCATGCCCCGGCCGGAAACGACGGCTAATCTGCCGGTAGAGAAAAAGCCGGACTCGCCTACCAACCAGCCTTCGTAAAAGAAACCTTTATCCGGCATGGTCAGGTTATTAGTATCAATTTTGTGATAAAACTTAGCCCCGTCATATTGGCGCCAGGCCGTGCCGACCGCTTGGCCGCCGGAAACGTCTTTTAATAAAGTCATTTCCGCTCCTTCTTTGGCAAAAGCGTCGTCAATTGCCTGCTTTTCCGCTTGGCTCATCGGCGGCACTAATTCAGTCGTAATCTGCTGGGTCGGTTCCAAAGTAATTTCCGGGCTGACCGCCTCTTCTTTTTGCTGATTGCGGTTAATCAATAAAAATCCTCCAGCAACCACGGCTAACACTAACGCACTGCCAATGATCACGCGTTTATTCATAAAAAGCCTCCTATCCTTATAATTTATCTTATATTCGCCTGTTTGACAAGCGGTATAATAAGGCAAATGAAAATATTAATTGTCTCGGCCGCCTATCCCCCGTATATCAGCGGCGTGGCCACGGCCACAGCCAACCTGGCAAATTATTTATCCCGCTCCCACCAAGTAGCCCTAATTGCCGGCGGTAATTACAAAACTCCTCAAAGAAAATCAATCAATAATAACTTTACCCTATATCTATTCCCCGGCGTCCAAATCAAACGGCAAAAGGCAGCCTTAACCATCTCCTATCCTTACCCAAAAAAGATCCTGTCTTTGATCACCGCTTTTCAACCGGACGTGATTCACCTGCAGGATGTGGCACCCATGAGCCTATCGGTTCTGACTCTGGCCCGTAAACTGAAAATTCCGACGGTAATGACTCATCATTTCACCGCCGAGTTTGTGGTTAAAACCTTAATTTCCGAGCCAAATCTGTCTAAAATTCTGTCCAACAGCCGCCTGACCCAACAGTTAATTTATCGCTTGGTTAATTTGTTTTACAACCGCGGTGACTTGCTGACGGTTCCCAACCCCAACCTGATCCCCTTTTTCCAAAAGGCCGGCTTAACCACCCCGATTATGGCTATCCCTAACGGCATCAACTTAAAAAACTTCCGCCGCCGGCTTACACTTAAACGCCTTTTAACCAAGTATCAGATTACCCAGGAACAAATAATTCTCTATGTGGGCCGCCTGGAGATAGATAAAAATCTTGACGTTCTAATGGACGCTTTCCAATTGGTTCATCAATACAATCCGGCCGCCGGCTTGGTTTTGGTCGGCGACGGCAACAAAAAAAATCAATTATTACGCCAGGCAAAAAAATTAAACCTGCTTGACTGCGTCTATTTCCTGGGTAAGATTAACAATACCGACCTTCTACTCAGCCAGATTTACAATGCCGCGGCTGTTTTTGCCAGCGCCTCGATTATTGAAAATCAAAGCGTAGCCTTTATCGAAGCCATGGCCGCGGGCTTGCCGATCGTCTCCGCTAAAACCGCCATCACCGTTAACCCTAATCTTAACGGTCTGGAGTTTGAACCGGACAATATCGGAGCCTTGGCAGTCTGTCTGCAAAAAATCTTAATTGATCAAAAGCTCAAGAAAACTATCAGTAAATATAACCGCCGCTTGAGCCGTCAATACGACATCAGTGTTACCGGCCGTCAGTATCTGGCCGCCTACCAAAAACTCCTACAATAAACCCCGCCTCCCGATAAATACCAGGAGCAGCGGGGTCTATATTCAAAAAAAGAGATTAACCCTTCTTCAAAACCGGCATACCGGTTCTCTTCGTTTCCATTACTTTGTATCCGGCGGGAACGGCATCCAATGACCCGGCGCGGACATCGCGGGCAAAAAAGTAAATTCTTTGCATCTTGCCACCGCGAAGATTAACATCTTTGAAGTGCAGGTAATAAGTCACGCCTTTAGCGTTTTTATAGGTAAAAGCCATTTATATCTCACCTCCTCCGGGCAGAATAAGTTCAGACAAGATAAGCCTAGATCAATTCTCTGCCTGTTGTCAAGGGGTTACCTCAAGAATATTATGGGTTAGTCTTTGGGCCAAATTTTCTCGTTCGTTTCGGCGTCGTAAATCTCGATGGCATTGGTCGGACAGCTCTGGGCGCCGAGCAAAATATTCTCCGGCGTATCCCCGTCTTCCTTAATCACGTAGGCAATATTTTTATCGTCCAACTGGTAAACGGCCGGGGCAATCCCGACGCAGGAAGCGGCGCCGATGCATTTGTCTCTTAAAATTTTGATTTTATATTTAGGCATAGCCCTCCTTATAAATTTTATTTATATCTACCCCTCTATTTTGCACCATTTGGCTGACTTCGGCAATCATTTCTTTATTGCCGCAAAGATACACACCCCAATCCTGGTTCAGGGCCACATCGTTTAACTCCTTGTCCACATGGCCGGAAACCAAGGGCCACATGCCCGGCGGCTTCGAAATCATCAAGCGGTAATGAAAGTTGGCATAATACTCATTGATTTGCCGCCACTCCTCTTCCCAAAACATTTCCTCAACTTGACGCAGTCCCCACAACAGCCAAATTTCCCGCTGGTCTTTCTTATCTTCCAATAAATCAAATAGCATCGACTTAAACGGGGCGATCCCCGATCCGGTGGCCACAAATAAAAGTTTCGGTTCAGTCGCCACGGTAAATATGCCTAATGGCGCCAAAAATTCCACGGCATCACCGGGCTTTAGGTTTTTCATAAAAGTTGAACCCTTGCCGCCCGGTTCAATGTCGACCAGTAACTCGACCGCGTGCTTGGTGGCCGGCGTCGAAGCAATCGAATACGCCCGCCGCGCCGCGCCGCCGATGGCCACCGAAATGTATTGGCCGGCCGCAAATTCCAACTGGTGCGGATCAACTAACTCCAACCGCAAGGAATGATATTTTTTATTAAGTTCTATGTGCTCGGCCACTTTGGCCTGAAAACTTTGCGGTTTAACCATGAATTTATTCTATCCCATTATTAAAAACAGCGTCAAAGGACTTTCCGGGTAAATCAGAAAATTGCTTTGTTCTTTCCCATAATGATCGAGCTTCTGAAACTAATGTCTTAGAAAAATCAAACCTCAAATACCTCTCATCTAATTTGTCTCCATTGTTAAACCTAATCCTGTCCAAACTGTCCGCGTCTTTAAAAACTTTTAAAATCCAGCGCTGTGTCTCATTTATATTTTCAATCTCTGAGTCATCCGGCACATGATAGATGCATAAAAATTTAATTATATCCCGCAGTCTTTCCGATGTTTGTATTCTTACTATTTGATCCACCTTTCCCGCAGCTCTAAATCCATGGTCAAAATCAAACCCCGCCATTTCCCGATCATGTAATACCGCTGTCCACTTCAAAGCCTCCCTAAACAAATCAGACTCTTGTCTTACTTCTTCAGGAGCATCAATCTCCAATTGGTGCTCAAAAATTTGCAAGGCTAATTTCATCACCCTAAAACTATGATCGGCCCGATGATATTCACACTTACCTTCAGCTGCCTTAATTAATGATTCTTGCCTTACCATACGTGATATTATATCAGGCAGATGCTCAAAATTGCCTCTATCGGCGACGTTTGCGTTGACGTTTATCCCCAAGAGAAACAATATTTCTTAGGCGGAACGGCGTTTAACCGGGCGGTTTATCTGGCACAAAATGGCATCAAGGTTAGTTTGATCTCGGCCATCGGCACTGACAACTGGGGCAAGCAATATCTATCAACTTGTAAGAGACTCAAGATCAATACAGATTATTTAGCGGTTATTCCCGGCACCACCAGCCACGTCGATATCAGACTGGACCAAAACCACCAACCGCAATTTTCCGCTTGGAATTTAGGAGTATTAAAAAACTACAAACCAAAGGCATTGCCGAAAAAACAAGACGCGGTGATTGCCACTTACCTAAAACCGATTAAACCACTGGTTGTTTTTCCCTCCGGACCTTTCCGGGCCGCTGATTTTTGCGGCGGTTCAATTTACAGCCCGCAGCTATCAATAATTAAACAATGGCTCCCCCATTTAGATTTAGCTGTCAGAAGCGCCGATCAAGCAGAAATTCCCCACTTAAAACAATTGGCGAAATCATCAAATAAAATGATTTTGGCTACTTTGGGTAAAAACGGCAGTATTTTATTTAGCGGTCAAAAAGAGTATCGCCAGGCGGCAACCAGCATCAAAACCGCCGACGCCACCGGCGCCGGTGACGCTTATATTACCGCGTTTGTCATTAAATACTTACAAATTAAAAACATTCCTGCGGCCATGAGCCAGGCGGCTCAAGCGGCAACAACCGCAATTACTTCACCAAGGAATTTAAGCGTTTGACCATTTTCTCGATGTCTTTGTCGTCGTAGCCGTGAATTTTGGCCCCTTCTTCCAGGGTGTCAAAACCGGCGGCAAAGCAAGAGACGCAGTGCAAGCCGTAATCCTCCATTAAAACATTAACCAGCTCCGGATAGACTGTGACCAGTTCGGCCAGGTTCATCTTCCGACCTATTTTAATTGCGGTTTTAGCTTTTGCCATATCGCTACCCCCAAAAGAGCGCATTTTTGCCGGGTTAAACTAATTGGTATGCCTAAGCGCTTGAGCATCGCCGCGTCATCAATTTTGGCCGCCTGGACCAAGGTTTTGCCTTTAAGCATCTCGGTCAACATGCTGGCTGAGGCCAGGGAAATGGCGCAACCGATGCCGGTAAATCTAATGTCAATAATTTTCCCGCCTTTGACTTTTATTCCCATTTCCAAACTGTCACCGCAACTGGAATTCCGGTCCGAGTCTTTAAATTCAAAGTCGGTTAAATCGCCGAAATTCCTGGGGTGCTTGTAATGGTCTAAAATTTCTTCCCTGTATAAATCCATATTATCCCAAGACCTCTTTGACTTTATCCAGGGCGGCAATTAATTTATCAATGTCGGTTTTATCGTTGTAAATATACAGGCTGGCGCGGGTCGTCGACACCAGGCCTAAACGCCGGTGCAGCGGCATAGTACAGTGGTGGCCGGAGCGGACGGCCACGCCCTCGCTGTCCAAAACTTGAGCGACGTCGTGAGCGTGATACTTATCAAAAATAAAGGTTAAAACTCCGCCGCGGACCCGGCTGTCACTCGGCCCGATCAGGCGCAAGCCTTTAACCCGGCTTAATTGTTTCAAACCATAATCTGTCAGTTCCCGTTCATGTTGCCTAATTTTTTCCATACCCAGTTTTTGTAAATACTTAGCGGCGGCGGCCAAACCAATAGCGCCGGAAACGTTGGGCGTGCCCGCTTCCCATTTTTCCACGCCTTTGGCCCACACCGCCGGCTTATCAGTGTAAACCTCGGAGATCATTCCGCCGCCGGTTAAAAACGGTCCGGTTTCTTCCTGCCTCTCCTTCTTTATATACAGCCCGCCGATCCCCATTGGCCCGAGCATTTTGTGTCCGGAAAAAGCCAGGAAGTCGACCCCTAAGGCTTTGACGTCAACCGGAAAATGGGGCACACTTTGGGCGGCATCGACAACAACTGCGGCTTTAACTCTTTTGGCCATCTTCACAATTTCTGCAATCGGATTAATCGTTCCCGTCGTATTAGACATGTGCCCGACCGCCACCAATCTGGTCTTTTTGGTTAATTTCTTCTTAAAGTCCTCCATATCCAAAATCCCTTCTTCAGTCACATCCGCAAACTTTACCCTTAATCCCAACTGCATCCAGGGCAAAATATTGCTGTGATGCTCCATTATGGTCAATAAAATTTCCTCATCCTTTTTAATATTCTTAAAAGCCCAGGCCCGAGCAACTAAATTAAGCGCCTCGGTCGTGTTTCTGACAAAGACCAATTCATCCGCCCGGGCGCCGATAAAATTGACCACGGTGCCTCGGGCCGACTCGTACAAGGCGCTCGCCTCTTCTGACAAAGTGTGTAAACCGCGGTGGACGTTAGCGTTGTGGTTTAAGTCAAAATCCCGCATAGCGGCCAGGACCGACAGCGGCCGCTGGCTGGTAGCGGCGCTGTCCAAATAAACCAAGGGCCGGCCGTTGATTTTCCGTTTAAGAATCGGAAAGTCGGCTTTAATTTTTTTAACGTCTAACATATTGGCTCACTTGTTGCCTTATTTTAGCATTATCGATTCTTAATAAAACCTGGTTAATAAAGCCGTCGGTAATCAGCCGCTCCCCTTCGGCCGCCGACACTCCCCGGCTCATAAGATAAAACAGTTCGGTTTTGTCTAAGGACGAAACCGTGGCCGCGTGCGAAGCACGGACTTCGTCGGCTTCAATTTCCAGTTCCGGCTCGGCAATCGCGCGAGCGTTTGGGGACAAAAGCAGGATCCGCTCGGTCAAAAAATCCGTCACCCGCTGGGCTTGTTTTTTGATCTGAATCAAACCTTTAATTTGCGCCTGGGCTTGATCACAGATCAAACCGTAAATCATGGTCTCGGCATGGGTGTTGGGCGCTTGATGAACGGTGGTAACTTTGAGCTGCAAATCATCCTGATCGGTTGACTGAATCAATCCTAATACCAAGGCCCGTGTCCCCTCCCGATTAAGTTCAATCACGATTTCGCTTTTGCCGGTTTTAGCCAAAATTACCACACCCTGATCGTGGGCAATCTTCAAGTGATAATTGGCTTTGGACGGAATGATCACTTGCCATTTCATCCGACCGAACCCTCCATTTCCAGTTCGATCAGCCGGTTCATTTCCACGGCAAATTCCAGCGGCAATTTTTTGACTACCGGTTCGATAAAACCGTTGACCACCATTGCCCGGGCCTGATCTTCAGACAAACCCCGGCTCATTAAGTAAAACAACTGCTCTTCACCCACCTTGGAAACGGTCGCTTCGTGCTCCAGCCGGGAATCATTTTCCCAAATCCGGTTTTTGGGGTAAGTGTCGCTTCGGGACCGGGAATCCAAAATTAAGGCGTCGCAAATCACCTTGGATACGCTCCCTCTGGCTCCCTTGTTAATCTGCACTAAACCCCGGTAACTGCTCCGGCCGCCGCCTAAACTGACTGATTTGGACACAATCAGGCTTTTAGTATTGGGCGCCAGGTGCGTGGCTTTACTGCCGACGTCCTGATGCTGGTCGGTGTTGGCCAAAGCAATCGACAGGGTTTCTCCCCGGGCGCCTTCACCGGCCAAAATAAACGACGGGTATTTCATCGTCACCTTTGAGCCTAAATTAGCATCGGTCCAGATCATTTCTCCCCGTGTTTCCACCCAGGCTCTTTTCGTCACCAAGTTGTAAATGTTTTTGTACCAGTTTTGCACGGTAGTGTACTGCACCCGGGCGTGCGGTTTGACAAAAATCTCGACCACGGCGGCGTGCAAAGACGATTCGGTATAAGCCGGTGCGGTGCAACCTTCGGTGTAGTGGACCATCGACTCGTCCTCGGCAATAATCAGCGTCCGTTCAAACTGGCCAAATTTACTCGTATTGATCCGGAAATAAGCCTGTAGTGGTTGATCTAGTTTTACCCCTTTGGGCACATAAACAAAACTGCCGCCGGACCACACCGCCGAGTTTAGCGCGCTAAACTTGTTGTCCCCAATCGGAATCACCGTATTCATGTATTTTTTGACCAACTCGGGGTAAAGTTTGACGGCTTCGTCCATCGAGCAAAAAATTACCCCTTTATCCACCCAGGCATTTTTTAAGGAGCCATAGATCATTTCGCTGTCATACTGGCTTTCCACCCCGGCTAAAAACTTTTTTTCCGCTTCGGGGACGCCGAGTTTGTCAAAGGTGGCTTTAATCTCTTTAGGCACATCGGCCCAGGTCCGGCTCTTTTTCTCCGCCGGGTCAACGTAATAAGTCAGTTCGTCAAAATTAATTTGATTTAAATCCGCCCCCCATTGCGGCATTGGTTTGGAATTAAAAACCTCCAGGCCTTTGAGACGGTATTCGAGTAACCAACGGGGTTCCTGTTTTTTAGTACTAATGGTTCTGACCACGGCTTCACTCAAACCTTTTCCGGTTTTAAACTTTGCCATAACCCGATCGCGAAAACCGTATTTATAATCCGGCATAGCCGCTCTTTTCCAATCGACTGACCAACCGATGACTGCCCTCTTTTACAATTCTGCCGGCCTTCATGACCACTACCCGGTCGACCTTTAAATAATCCAAAATCCGCTGGTAATGGGTGATCAAAAGCAGGCCGATTTTGGGGTTGTCAATTCTGACTTGATTGATCGCCTGGGCGACAATTTTCACCGCGTCGATGTCCAAACCCGAATCAATCTCGTCCAAAATCGCATACTTGGGCTTTAAGATTGCCAGCTGTAAAATCTCGCTCTTTTTCTTTTCGCCGCCGGAAAAACCGTCGTTAACCGAACGATTAATAAAGCTTTCGGCCAAACCCAAAACTTTGATTTTTTCTGAAAGCATTTCTTTAAATTCAAACGGGGCAATTTTTTTACCCGAAATACTCATATAGGCTTGTCTTAACAGGTTTTGTAAATCCACACCGGCGACGGCGACCGGGTACTGAAACCCTAAAAACAAACCGGCTTTGGCCCGCTTGTCCGGGCTCATTTTATTAAGAATTTTGCCGTTTAAATTAATGGTGCCGCCGGAAATGGCATACCCCGGATGGCCGGCTAAAGTGTAAGCCAAGGTGCTTTTACCCGAGCCGTTAGGGCCCATGACCGCCACCAGTTCTCCTGGTTTTAAATTAAGGCTGACACCATTAAGAATCTGTTTCGCCTCAACCCTAACCTTGAGTTTACTGATAACCAGCATATAGCGTCTTTAAACTAACCTTATTCAACTCGGTTTCCAGCGTCTTTCCTAAACGCCCCATCAACGAGCGGTGCCGGCAAAATTTACGGCAGCTGCATTTGACACCGGTCGAACAGCGAACCAAAGCCAAACTACCTTCCAAAACTTTGATTACCTGTCCCAACTTCACTTGGGAAGAGTTTTTGGCCAAACGATAGCCGCCGGCTTTACCCTCTTTGGCCAACACCAAACCCGAGCGTTTCAAATTGCCGACGACTTTGCTCAAAAACCGGTAAGGCAAATGCCGTCTGGCCGCCCAGCGCTGTAGGCTTAAATACTCGCCTTTATCCAAGCCGGCCAATTCTTCCAGAAAAACCAACCCTAAATCAGTTTCGCGTCTAATTTTTAGCATCGGAACTCCCCCTCTTTTTGTAGTAGTTTAACACTCTGGAAGCTACCTGTCTAGCAAAGCGTCGATCCCCGGCAGGCTCCCCCGCTCGATAAACTCGAGCATCGCTCCGCCGCCGGTAGAAACGTGATCAATGGTCTTTAAGAAGTCTTTTTCTTTGAGCGCCGCCAGGGTATCGCCGCCGCCAACGACCGACAAACTGGCCCGGTTTTCGGCAATGGCGTGGTAGATAAAGTCGGTGCCGGTGACAAACTTGGGATTTTCGTAGACCCCCATCGGCCCATTCCAAATGATGGTTTTGGCCCGGGAGATCTCGACGCCAAACTCCGCCTGGCTTTGCGGACCAATGTCCAACGCCTGCATGTTGGCAGGAATGTGTGCCGAATCGGCAATACCCACATAGCGGTTTTTAGCCAGGAGGCCTAATACCACGTCTGTCGGCAACAGCATCCGGGTTTTGCTCCGGGCCGCTTTCCAAAACAATCTTTTTGCCAGTTCCACCATTTCGTAATTAACCAAAGACTGGCCGACTTCGTAACCCCAGGCTTTCAGGAAAGTATTGGCCACGCCGCCGCCGATAATCAAAGTGTCGGCTTTCTCGAGCAAGCGGTCGATCAAAGTGATCTTAGTCTCGGCTTTGGCGCCGCCGACGATGGCCACCAGCGGCCGCCGGGGTTTTTCCATCGCTTTGCCGATCATCTCGACTTCTTTTTCCAGTAAAAACCCGGCCACGGCCGGTAAATAGGCCGTCACTCCCACAGTCGAGGCGTGAACCCGGTGGTCAACTCCAAAAGCATCGTTGACAAACACTTCGGCCAATCCCGCTAAAGTGCGGCTGAATTGCTCATCGTTTCTCTCTTCGCCCGGGTAAAAACGGATGTTCTCCAGGAGTACGACCGCACCTTTTCTGACTGCTTGAAGTCGTTTAATACCCTCATCTTTTAATAAATCTTCTCCAAAAAAGAGAACTTTTCGCTTGAGCATTGCGGCCAAATGCTCAGCCACCGGCTTGAGGCTAAATTGCTTTTGCCGCTGACCATCCGGCCGGCCCAAGTGGGAAACCAAATACAAAGTACAACCCTGTTTTAACAAATAGTCGATCGTCGGCAAAGTCTGGCGGATCCGGGTATCGTCACCCAGGTGTAAGCCATCTAAAAGACTGACGTTATAATCAACGCGCAGCAGGATTTTTTTGCCTTTAAGGCTCAGGTCTTTGACGGTTTTTTTTTGAGTCATAGCCGGCCCTGTCTTGCCAGGGCGACTTTTTTTGCCCGCTCATAAAACGCTTGTTGTGCCGCCGGCTTATTCTTGCCCTCCCCGTTCCAGATTTCTAAGGCTTCCCCCTGGAGCGCCCGGCCGTAAGAAAAACTCAACTGCCAAGTATACTTATCCCGAGCGGAGTCGAGGGACTTGTTGATCGCGTCTAAATTAATTGTCGAGGCTTCCGGGCTCATGCCGCCGGATAAGAACATAATTCCCGTAACCGCCTTGGGAACCGCCGCCTTAAAAACCGCCATCGTCGCCTTGGCAATCTCTCCCGGCCCAACTGGTGTCTTGGCCGCCAAACCCGAACTAACCATATTGGTTTTAAGTAACATTCCCGGCCAGTAAATCCGATACTGTTTCAGTTCGGCAAAGACGGCCAGCAGGACTTTCTTGGTTGCCCGAGCATGAGCGGCAAGGTCGTGCCTGCCTTCCATCATGGTCTCCGGCTCGACGATCGGCACCAAGCCGGCTTCCTGGGATAAAGCCGCAAACCGGACCAGAGCGTGGGCGTTAGCCTGGATTGCCTGAGTTGTAGGCAGACCTTTGCCCAAATTGATCACTGCCCGCCACTTGGTAAACTGGGCGCCCAGTTTGACGTATTCGGCCAACCGTTCGCGCAGCCCATCCAAACCCTCGGTCACTGTTTCGCCCGGAAATCCGGCAAGAGGCTTGGCGCCCATATCGACTTTAATGCCAATAATTATCCCCGGGTCGCCCTGAATTTTTTGCCTCAAGGTTTCGTCGTACAAAATCACCCCGCTGATAAACCGGCTTATCCCCGGCGTGGTCAACAACAGTTCCCGCCAGTTTTTACGGTTAGTTTCCGTCGAAGCTAGATTAATCGTTTTAAACCTTTTTTCAATCGTGCCGCTTGACTCGTCGGCCGCTAAAATTCCCTTTCCCGGTTGGCATAACTGCTGAGCAACCTTGGCTAATCTGGCTTGGTTCATAATCTGTATTCTATCTCTTTTTTATTAAAAACGTGGGTGGTATCGATTAACCTGACTTTTTCCGTCTGAGTACTCATAAGCATCGAGTGTGTCCGCGCCCCGCCGCCAAAAAACCTGACGCCGCTCAAGGCTTCGCCGTTGGTAACGCCGGTGGCGCAAAAAATAATCGTTTTACCCGAAGCCAGCTCGTTTTGGGTATAAATTTTATTAATCTCCCCGCCCATTTGTTTCAACCGTTTCACCTCGTCGTCGTTTTTGGGCCAAAACCGGCCCTGAATTTCACCTTTTAAACAGCGGATGCCGGCGGCGGTAATCACGCCTTCGGGCGCGGCGCCGATACCCATGACCGCGTGAATCCCAGCGCCGCGCATGCAGGTCACCACTCCCGGCAGTAAGTCGCCGTCGGGCACGAGCTGGACCCGGGCGCCGGCTTCCCGGACCTTGGCAATCAATTCCTCATGCCGGTCACGATCTAAAATCAGCACCACCAAATCCCTGATTTCCCGCTTTAAAGCCTTAGCAATCGCTTTGAGGTTCTCCTTGGGAGACGCGTCTAAATGAACTTTGCCGGCCGCCTCCGGGCCGACGATTAACTTTTCCATGTACATGTCCGGCGCGTGGAACAGCCCGCCCCGCTCGGACGCGGCCAAAACGGAAATAGCCCGGGGGCCCAAACTGGCAGTAGCATTGGTGTTTTCCAAGGGGTCAACGGCAATGTCCACACTCAAACCTTTACCTGTCCCCAATTTTTCGCCGATAAACAACATCGGGGCTTCGTCTCTTTCTCCCTCGCCGATCACTACCCGGCCGTTAAAATTCACTTGGTTTAAAAATCCCCGCATCGCCTTGACCGCCGCTCCGTCCGCGCCTTTCTTATCCCCGAATCCCGCCGCCCGCGCCGCGGCGATTGCCCCGACTTCGGTGGCATGCAGTAACTGCAAGGCCAAAGTATTCTCCATTAGTCCCCTTACTATACGGTTTACCCTGCTTTTCGTCAAGATAAACTTAAGGGCCAAAATTTGACTTCAACCGGAACCGCCGGTTATGATTAAAATATGAGAAAGTCCACTTTCTCTCTTGGCCAAAGAAGAGTTATGTCTGAGTTTTTTGTCAACAGCGCCGTTGCCTGGCTCTCGGCCGGAATCGTCACCCCATTTTTCCTGACAAAAAAGTTCATTGATTGGCTCACTTTCGGTACTTGGGGATTGTTGTTTTCGATAATTTTTCTGGCTTTCTCTTTGTATTTTTCAAAGGAGATTAAACAATGATTTCCCAAGATTTATTGATGTATTTTTCAGTCGCATCGATTATCAGCGGCGTTTTGATTTTAATCGTTTATTTTTTATTTATCAGGAGATAAATTTATGTTTAACTTCATTGTTTTTTTGGGAATTACGTTCACCGTCATTTCCGGATTAATTGCTTTTAAACTCTTTCGGGAAAGTCATTAAATCCTAACAATATGGCAAAACTCACCGCCGGCTGGTTTACTTTTACCTGCTGCGAAGATTCGACGATTTTATTTACCGAAATTTTAAATACTCACTGGCAAGAGTGGACTAAGGCCATCGATTTTAAGTACGCCAAAACTTTGAGAAACTCTAAAGGCATCGGGCCGATGGATATTGCTTTTGTCGAAGGCGCGATTTCTTCGGCTTCCCAGGCGGAAAAACTCAAACAGATCCGGGAGCTTAGTAAAACTCTGGTGGCCATCGGCGCCTGCGCCGTTACCGGCCAACCCTCGGCCCAAAGAAACCAGTTTACTACCGAACAGCTGGAAGCAATTAAACCGATCCTGGAGCGCTTTTCTTATAATGAAAAAGTCCAACGCCTCGACGAAATCGTCAAGGTCGACTTTTCCGTCCCGGGCTGCCCGATGGACGAAGCTAAATTTATCGAACTGATAAATAAACTATGCATCAAGTCAACTTTGATCTAAGTCTCGAAGAAATCAGCAAAATCGAGGGCGCGGCCGCCCTGGATTTGTCAGTCAAGGACGGCCGGGTGACTAAATGCCAGTTTAAAATCACCGAGTACAAGCGTTTTTATACTCAGGCCATCAAAGGCAAAGCGGCGGTCGCCGCCCCGGCCTTGCTCGCCCGCATCTGCGGCACTTGCTCTAACGCCCACATTTTGGCGGCCATCAAAGCGGTGGAAAACGCTTTGCAAATTACCCCCTCGCCTCAAACCCTAAGCCTGCGCCACTTAGTTAATAATGGCCTGATCATTCGCGATCACGCTTTACATTTATATATCTTTTCCCTGCCTGATCTTTTCAACCAAGATTCGCTCCTGGATTTTGACGAAAATGACCCCCAGCAGCACCAACTGCTCCACGACGCTTTCCAGGTCAAAGACGCCGGCAACCAGTTGTCGATCTTGGCCGGCGGCCGCTCGGTCCACGCTCCCTATCCTATGGTTGGCGGCTTTATTAAATTTCCTGATCCGGCGGCGACTGCCAAAGTTATTGGCCTGCTTAAGTCTGCCCGCCCGGCAGTCGAGCGCCTAATCAAAGTCTTTGCCGCCTGGCCGCAAACCCAAAGCCAGACGATTCCCTACTTGGCATATATTGACGGCCGGATCAAAAGCAGCGACGGCCTGGACATAGCCGAAAAGGACTACCGTTCTCATTTACAAAAAAAACAGCTCGACTACTCCCAGGCTTCGGCCTATACCTATAAAGTCGGTGGTTACATGACCGGCGCTTTGGCCCGTTTAAATCTGGCCCCAAATCCACCGGCGCCGTTTCCCTCAAAAAATGTCTATCACAACAATCTTGCCCAGGCGGTAGAAATTTTACAGGCAATTGACGACTCGATCGCGATTTTACAGAAAACCACTTTTAAACCAGAAAAACCCTTGTCCACCTCTGGCGGAAGCGGTGACGGCATCGGCGTGATCGAAGCCCCACGCGGCATTCTTTACCATCACTTAACCATTAAAGATAACGTTATTGCTGACGCCGAAATTTTAGTCCCCACCGGCCAGAATCAATTAAACATAGAGAGCGACATCAAGATTTTGGTAGACCAAAAACTTCAACACACCGGGAGTGAAAATTCTGCCACTCCCGGTGTGGAATTAAAAAAGCAACTCGCCCACGAAATCGAAGTTTTAGTCCGCGCCTACGATCCCTGTATGAGTTGTGCCGCTCATTTCCTAAAGATCAACTGGTTACCGGCACGCAAATAATCTTTAGACTTTTTATCTTCCCCAGTTTTTTTAACAATTTTAGCTCCATCGATAAATCATAGTCGTGAACGCTAACGCGCCGCACGCTGGTAAATTGGTCGGGATCGGTAAATTCTGTCATTTTGGTTATTCCTTGGCATACATCCACAATCAGCCAATCATCGTCCGGCTTTAAACCTTCAGCCGGATCTTCTATTTTTATTTCTGCTTGAGGATACTTTCTCTTCAGCCACGGAATTAATTTTATGGCCGCGTTATCTTCTTCCAAATCCGGATTCCCAAACACCGAGATTTTCATAGAGTTTGGTTGGCTAAGCGCAAAGCCAAACGGGTGTAACGGTCGAGGCTTTTCGCCTGGCGCTGACTAATTTTCTCGCAGACCCAGCCCCAATGGAACGTCACCAAATCACCAACTTCAAAATCATTAACTAGATTTTTAATCGTCTTCACCGCCTGGACTAATTGCAACTGCTTATCTTTGTAGCCCAATTTTTGGGTGGCGACTTTTCCTTTTGGCAGCATTATCCCCCACGAAATCCGGCAGTTATCCATGGATTCAATCGTATGGTGAACGGCTTGGTGGCCGGCCCGGGTAATAAAATTAAAAACATGGAAAGCATGGTTAGGCTTGGCTCCCTGGGGCAGTTTTAACTCAAACCACTTTAATTCTTTTTTAGATAGTCGTGGATTAACGTGGTTAAAAAAACTTTTTAAAGCCACGTTGTCCAAAAGCTTGTTACCCAACCAATAGGCATCCACTACCCGCTCGTCAAATTCATTATCAATGCCATTCTCTTTAGCGATTAACTGCAAGTATGGGTGCATGGCGGCAAAATCATTAAGCATGGCTTTTAAGCCCGCATCGCTGGTTTTTGTTTGCAAATAACCTTTTAGTTCCTGGTTCTTATCCGGGCCGCAATACTTTAAATAATTAGGGGCAAAAGCATACCTAGCGCAGCGCCAAAGTCCGGTCATGTTTCCCTGCCTGCGTAGGCAGACCCACCTCTTTGACAAAAAACCAGCTTCCGGCTACCAGCAAAATAGTTTGATAAATCAATTCTATTCTTAACGAGTGAGTAATAAATATACCTGAAAGTATGTTGGTAATAATCGTGGCCAAAGTGAGCACTGTGGCCACCAAAGTCACCGGCGCTAATTTGAGGGCCCGGTACCAAGTCATCACGTATCCTGTTAATAGTCCGATTGACGCCAAAGTCATCAGCCACTGAGTACTATTTAGTTTAAAAATTAACTCTAATTTGCCGCCAGCGACAACCGCTAAAAGCAAAATCAGCGAACCCAAAATCATCCGCGCGCCCACCACTACGTCGACCGCCACTCGCTTCAAAGTAATTTTGGCAATGATGTTTTCCACTGCCCACAAAATCGTCGCTGCCAAAATCATCCACTCGCCTTTACCCCACTGCAACTGCGGCAATCCGCCAATAACCAGGTTGCTCCCGAAAATTACTCCCAGGGCCAACCATTGTTTTAAGGAAATTTTTTCTTTCAACATGGGAATTGCCCACAGCGCCACCCAGAAAATTAAGGTTTTGTGGATCAAGGCTCCGGTAACGGCATTAGTCAAAGTCAAACCCTGAAAAAACAAATAAAACGGCAGGCTCCCGCCGATAACTCCAATTGCCAACAATACGGGCCAATTAGCTTTCACCACCGACCAATTAATTTTCTGCCGCAGTAAAACCGCCCCAATAATCATCGCCACGCCCAAGTTTTTAATCGTCGTAAACACCAAAGCGTCGCCGACGGCCTTAACCGTCAGGCTGTTTAAAAACACGGCTACGCCGGAAAATCCGGCAGTGATTAACGCTAGTTTAAATCCCTTGTTGAAGCGCATGCCTGATCAATTGTGCCTTATGTGGGCTTATCTTTTCAATCCCCAAATCCTGCTGGCAGATTAAATAGTCGCCGATCTTGACGTTTTTAACTAAACTTTTAACAATTCTCCCTGTTTCCATCCTCAATCGATCATCTATCATCTTTGATCTAACTTTAAGCGGCACCACTAAACACATAAAACCACTATAACACGGTTAAATCTTATTCCTTGTTAAAAGCAAACGCCTTGGCCCAAAATCTTTGCATACTATTATTGCCCTCTTTGGCCGTGATTATCGCCAAACCCAGTCTTTGTTTTTTAGAATCAATGGGCAACCATTCATTAACATTTCCCCCTTGAACTTCGACTTGACCATGACTCCCGACTCTTAGGATTGCCAAACTATCTACACCTGTTTCAGTAATGATGTAATGACCTTCCTCTGGCTTAATTGTATAAGATGAAAATGTGAAATTATCAACTTCGTAAACAGCCCTTGCCCCAGAACTTAAAACTAATACCAGTGGTATATTCATTCCCTCACCCTCAATCTCCCCCCATAAAACACTACTACTGCTATGTTCTTCTTTTAAACGTTCTTGAGCGGCTATGCCTGCTCTCGTTGCAGCAAACTTTAACTCCAGCATATAAAAAAACCTGCTTTCTGGGCAGATTTAGGCGATTATACCACTTACTTGGCAGAAGAAAAGAGTTTGCTAACTTCAGCCCAATTCACAACATTCCACCAGTTTTCGACGTATTTAGCCTTTTCCCATTTATATAAAATATAATAGGCATGCTCCCAAACATCCAGGCATAAAATTGCCTGTTTGCCCTCCATTAGCGGATTATCCTGGTTCGGGGTGGACATGATGGATAATTTACCTTTATCCGCTACCAGCCAGGCCCAGCCGGAACCGAATCTGGCCATGGCCGCGTCGCTAAAAGCGGTTTTAAACTGGTCGACGCCGCCAAAAGATTTGGCTAAAGCAGTTTTTAACTCCGCGCTTGGTTCGCCGCCGGTTTTAGCCATCACTTTCCAAAAGAAGCTATGGTTCCAATGCCCGCCGCCGTTATTTCTGACTGCGGTTCTGATTTCCTTCGGCAGTTGGTTTAAATTTTTTAACAACCAGTCCAAGTCTTTTCCTGTCAAATCTTTTTTGTCAGCCAAAGCCGCGTTTAATTTATCCACATACGCCTGGTGGTGCTTGCCGTGGTGAATCTCCATTGTCTGCGCGTCGATGGCCGGCTCGAGAGCCGCATAAGCATAGGGCAATTTGGGCAAAGTAAACATAATCACTCCTTGTTTTCAATTGGTCCGTCTGCCTCGGTTCCCAGGCCCTGGCCGGCGAATCCTGAAAACGTCGTCGGCAAACGGACCAATATAACCTTATCACAATAACTCCTACCAATCAAGTAGTTATTTAATCTTGAGTTATAATTAACCATGACTAATAAAGCCTTTATTTTCGACCTGGATGGGGTGATGATCGACTCAGAAACCTGGTGGGGAGGCCAAAGCCTGGGACAAACGATCAATTCACATTACCAGCAGCTCAAAAAAACTCAACCAAAGTTATTGTGGGACAAATATTTTTTAAAGCTAAACCAAAAAGCAAAAATTATCTACAATCAGGCGCCTCTAACTCCAAACATTAACGACTTGATACAAAAATTAATCAAAGACAATTATCGTCTGGCTTTAGTTTCCGGCTCCACCCAACAATGGATAAATTACGTGGTTATGCGGCTCAAATTTCCAATTAAATTAACGCTTTCTCTGCAAGATAGACAAGATCTGCAACCCAAACCGGCTCCGGATGGATATCTGGAAGCCATGAAAAAACTTGGAGTTAAACCAAAAAACGCAATTATTTTAGAGGATTCGCAAATGGGTCTCGATTCGGCCAAAGCCACCGGCGCTTATGTGGTCTGCTTAACCCAGCACCACCCTAAAAACTACCACCCTCTTGGTGCCGATCTTTACGTCAAAAGCCTAGCCGAACTTCTTAACCAGTTGCCTGTAAAAATTCTCCCTCGGGCCGATTAACCAGACATAAATCGACTGCCGAACCTGATTGACTGAAAATACTAACCGGTAATCAACGCCGCCGATCTTAAAATGATGCGAGGTTAAAAAACGCAAACTGCCGTTTAACGGTTCTGCTGACAAACCCAAATAGTTATCAGCTAACCGCTTATTTACCTGATTCAGGTAGTCAGATAACTTTTTATTCCGCCGGGCTTTTTTAATAAATTTGGCACTGTCACGAGAATACTCAACCGGGTAACTCATTTAAATAAATTGTCTGCCGCCACCATCCGGCCGCTTTCTAAATCTTTCATTGCCTCAATCAATCCTCGTCGGGCTTTTTTATCCATTAATAAATTCAGGGTTTCCTGTTCGCGATCATTCAGTTTGGGGAATTTATCCAACAATGCAATTAAGGTTTGCTGGATTTTAAATGTGAGTTTATTCACCACTACGGCTTTCGGCTGGCCAAACCGGGCAATGGATATAATGGCCCCCTTGGCGATTTTATCCAACCAATCGGACAGGTTGTCCCGAAAAACGGCAGAATTAACGACTTGAACTCCATTCATATAACCCGATTTTAAAACCAAAGCTTATATTTGTCAATAGTTGTACAACTTATTGTCTTACCTCGATTCGATAAAGCGGTAAATCTTTAGCCCCTAATTCGTATTTATAGCGCTCGCCCCCTCGTAAGAAATCAAACTTCTTTTTCCCAGCTTCGATCGCGGTTTTAATCAGGTGCGCTTTGAGCAGCAACCCGACGCTGTAGTATTTTTGGTCCGGGTTATAGCCGGAGTTATATAACCAGACTTCCGCTTCGCTGACAAAAGTGACGGCGCCGGCGGCCGGCTCATCGTTGATTTTCAAAAAACACAAATTGGTGACCCAACCGGGAATAGTAGCGGTGACAACGTCCCAGAAAAAAGCTTTCATTGGCTCGGACATGAACCGATTTTTGTTCGGGTCGGACAAGCGATGCAGCCGGACAAATTGCTCAAAATCGGCTTTTACCGTTTCCGGCCGGCATTGGTAAAAACTGTTCATTTCTTCCAAGCGCTTGATCTTTCGTTTTAATTCTTTGCGGTGCTTACGTTCCAGGCCGGCTAAATAATCATCCCAATTGTCCGGTAGATCAATAAATGGAGCCACTTCGACCTTGATTGCCTTATCTTTAAATTGCCGGTAAGTCTGACTGTCTTCTCTAATGTAATCCAGCTGAATATTTTTATAACCTGATGGCAAAGCAGTAAGATTGTCCTGGCCGTAATCGGTCACTTCTTCACCGCCCAAAACCGGCTTCATCCCCAATAAAATTAACTTATCTGTTTGCTTTTCCCAAATCCCGTCCACAATATCTTCTTGATGACAAAAATGCCGGGCAAAAACAGCTAAATATTCTTTAGTTTGAAACAGGTTCATACTTGACTTTATCACCAATTTTAATCTGGTGCTGGACAACAAAACCGTTGTTAACCTCCAGAACTTTATCGATTGCTTGCCGCGGTTTAATATCCATTTGGGTTACGGGCACCGCCTCGGTTATCCCAACCACCGTATCTCCCTTTATCCAGATAAAATCTAGGGGGAATTTCATCCCCCGCATCCAGAAAGCATAACGGCCGGGTTGGTCAAAAACAAACAACATCCCGGCGTTTTCCGCCAGTTGTTGCCGGCCGGACAATCCCCGCCTCCGCTTAGTCTCGCTGTCAGCAACACTGACAGTCAACCGGGCTGAACCGATTTGCAGTCATTGATCTGCAGGCAATTGCGGCAAATTCGGGGTTAAACCTTTCATCATTTCGCCCATATCCGTAAACTGGACGCCCGCCGGCAACTCAAACCGATCACCGGTGAAAATATCGGGCCGGCATTTATACTGGAGATTCAAGTCGACGCCTTCTGCCTGGTAACTGCCGCTGTCCGGCTCCTGACAAATCTTCACGCCTTGGGTTTTGCCTTCTTCCCAAGTGTTAATACAATCGCCTTTTTTCACCATGTAGCCGGTTTTACCGGACATCATGGTTTTGACGTACATGTCTTCGCCTTTAACAAAAGATTCGCCACTGCCTTCGCTGGTCTGCCACTCGCATTTCATCGGCACGCCCAGCTTCATCGCTTGGGCTAAAGTGCCGCTGAACTCTTCGGTTTTAGTAACCGGCTTGGACCGGGTAAAGTACCAGGCCCCACCGCCAACAATCGCTAAAATAATTACCACTAAAACTAGTTTATTCATCTTTTAACTCACCCCCTTCTAAGCTGCAACCTGATTTTTGCGCTAAAACGTCTAAACTGACTTCGCCTTCTAACCGGGAACCGTCGCTAAACTCCCAAGTGGGATAGCCTTTAATCCCCGCCTCCTGGCACTGCTCCGTCTGGGTTTTACCGTCGGGCAAAGAGCATTCGATGTAGTTAATTTTCTCAAAACTCTGGCCAAACATTCGCTTTTGGTTTTGACAGTGCGAGCACCAATAGGCGCCGTACATTTTGGCGTCCTTATCGGTTAAACATTGGGCTAATTGATCGTGCTGGCCGAGGCTGATCTTGGGAGTGGCGACCGCGGCGTAAATTATCAATGGAACCAGCACCAAACCGATTGTCCCTAAAGTAATCCAGACGCCTTTTTTATCCATAGCCATAAGTTTAACTTAAGTTTATAATATTGCCAATGAATAAACTGTTTAAAGCCTCGGCAATCTTAGCCGGCATCGGCATTATCCTGGCCAGCTATTTATTCTATTCTTATTTAGCTCCTGTCCCGCCGGGCTGGTGCGATATAAATAGTACGGTTAACTGCGACGCGGTCACCAAGGGCCCGTTGGCCGAATTCTTGGGCGTACCGGTGTCCCTGGTCGGCCTCATCGGCTATATCACCATCCTCTACGCCTCGATCATGAAGTTTAAAAAACTCCATTTATTTATGGTCAGTTTTGGCATGGTTTTTTGCCTGCGCCTGATCTACCTGGAAATTTTTCAAGAAAAAGTTTTCTGCCCGGTTTGCGGCGCCTGCCAGCTGGTGATGCTGATCCTGTTTATCATCTCCCTGAAATTGAACGCGGCGCATGATCGAGTTGCACCACGTCAGTAAAACCTACTACCTGGGCGACACCCGGGTCAAGGCAGTTGATGACATTTCCTTAACCATCAAAGACAAAGAACTCGTCGGCATTTTGGGCGCTTCCGGTTCGGGTAAATCGACTTTAATGTATTTGGTCGGCTTGGTGGAAACGCCGACTCACGGCCAGATTATTTTAGACGGCCAGGATGTTTCCCGCTTGAGTGACCAACAGTTGTCGGCCATCAGAAATCAAACCGTCGGTTTTGTCTTTCAGCAGTTTAATTTATTAAACAAGTTTACCGTCTTGGAAAACGTCATGTTACCGGTTAAGTACAGCCAGACCAGTCTCGATTTTAATCCCAAAATCCGAGCCGAAGAGCTGTTGACCAAGTTCGGGATCTACGACCGGCGCCACTTTTTCCCCAACAAAATCTCCGGCGGCCAGCAGCAGCGGGTAGCCATCGCCCGGGCGCTGCTTTTAAATCCGAAAATCGTTTTGGCTGACGAGCCGACCGGCAACATCGACACCAAAACCGGCAAAGACATTCTACAGCTGTTGCAGCAGTTAAACCGGGAGTTTAATACTACCGTTATCATCGTTACTCACGACCCGACGGTCGCCAAAATTACCAAACGGCAGATTTATATTAAAGACGGCCGTTTAGTCAAACATTTATGATTGCTGACGCTTGGACCGACCTAAAGAGAAATAAGGTCAGAACGTTTTTGACTTCGTTAGGGATAATGATCGGCGTTTTTTCCGTGGTGATGCTGATTGCCTTAGGCCTGGGCTTGAAAAACTACATCCAAAACCAGTTTGAATCTTTGGGCGCCAACCTGGTGATCATTCTCCCGGGCAACGTCTTCAAACAGGAGGGCGGTTTTGCCGGCGGTTTCGGCCCGGGTTTTTCGGGCGGGGCGGATTTTACTGAAAAAGATGTCCGTGATTTACAAAAAATTCCCGAGCTCAATTACGTCGTGCCGGCTTTTTTAAAAAGTTCATTAATCGAAGCTGGAGGCAGTAGCCGCTACGGCTATTTAATGGGCACGAGTGAAGACTATTTTCCGGTGATGAACTTAAAACCGGCCGCCGGCCGCTTCTTCGGGGTTAATGAAGTCAACCGCCGGGCCAAGGTGGCGGTTTTGGGTTTTACCATTGCCGATCAGTTTTTTGACAGTCCGGTTCAGGCTTTAAACGAAACCGTCATGCTGACCAATGAGCGTTTTAAAATCATCGGCGTAGCCGAGAAAAAGGGTGATAACGAACAGGACACCAGTGTCGTTATCCCCTATAAAGCCACTTTCGGCAAATTAAATCCCAATAAAACTTTCTTTACTATTTACTTGGGTATCAACAGTGATAAAAACGTCGAAACGGCTAAAAATAAAGCCGAGGCCACGTTACTCAAAAACTGGGATAAAGACGATTTTTCCGTCACCGAGCAGACCGAAATTTTAGCCACGGTCAACCAGATTTTTGACATCATTAATCTTATCCTGGTGGCCATCGGTTCGATTTCTTTGATCGTCGGCGGCATCGGCATTATGAACATTATGTACGCCTCGGTGACCGAGAGGACCAAAGAAGTCGGCATCCGCCGGGCCATGGGCGCGACTCAAAAAGATATTTTATATCAGTTTCTTACCGAGTCAGTAGTACTATCTTTAATGGGCGGGCTCTTGGGCCTGCTCTTGGCCGCCCTGGCCGTTTTGGCCACCCGGCCATTTTTCCCGGTCAGCCTCAACCTTTTGGCTGTAGTTGTCAGTTTGACGGTGTCTTCAGTTATTGGCGTCTTTTTCGGCGTCTTCCCCGCCCGCCGCGCCGCCAAACTCTCCCCGATCGAAGCGATCAGGTACGAGTAGCCAAATAGTTGTAAGTTTTGGCAAACAGCCAGGCAGCAATCCACGTCAGACCAACGGCGCTAACCAAACCCAACCAAAAATTACTTCTCATTGGCTGATTAAGCCATAAATCACCCAGGTCAAAACCGTGAAACCAGCTTCGGGCAACCGTCAGACTGGCCCGAGGAAACAGAGTCACGGCCAGACTGCAAAACAGATAAACCGCTCCTACCCAAACACTGGCCGCATTGGCAAAAACTTTCTCTTTTATAATTCCCACGATAATTCACCTCCTTTCTGATCGATATCGGTAAAAATTAGTTTTAGTTGTCTGGCCCCGGGTTTGAGCCGGTCAAAAGTTATTTCTCCCTCCAAGTGATGCCCGCCCGAGCCACCGGACCAGTTGACCGCCGGATAACTATTACCCCTATCGTCACCAGCAGCAATTACTTGGGTAAAATCATAATTTAATTCCACCGAGTGGGTGGTCAAAGCCAGCTTAAAAACCAATGACTCACCGACTTTAACTTTTTCCGGGGTAGCGCTGATTTCCACCTTACCTAAATTAATTATTTTTGATTCCAAGGGCGCGGTGGCAACCGGCTTGGGTTTGAACCATACCCAAAAGGCCAAACCGAAGACTAAAATCGTCACCAGAACAACGAACCACTTCATTTTTTTAATCTCCAGAGCATGTAGCCGATGCCCAATAAATTACTAATGACGCCAAAGATCAATAACTCTTTTTGATAGCTAACCAAAAACACCGCCGCGCCGGCCAAGCCCAAAAACGGCAGAACTTCAACGGCGTGATGGGCACAGCAAGCGACCATGGCCGTCCCGGAAACCAAACTGTTGCCGGCGGCGACCATTTTGCCCCGCCGCAATCGGGCAAATAAGGCCCATTGAACCCCAAAACCCAGGATCAGCAAACTCATCCAGGGCTGAAGAGATAAAAACTGTCTGATTGGATAAACCGCGTCTTTGGTTAATGCCCAAAGCACAAAATAATAGAATCCGGCTAAACTCAAGCCGGCGATTAAAAAAGCTTTCATACTGCCAATTTGGCTTTTCTTAAACTCATGGCATTAATCACTACGATTACCGATGACAAACTCATTAACAGCGCTCCCCACTCCGGCTTTAATTGAATTCCCCAGGGCATAAACACGCCGGCGGCGGCGGGAATGGCCAGGGTGTTGTAACCCAAAGCCCAGGTTAGATTTTCGATCATTTTCCGATAGACTTTGCGGGACAAGGCAATCAAACGGCTAATGTCTTCCGGGTTGCTCCGGGTCAAAACCACGTCACCGGCCTCGACGGCCACGTCGGTGCCCGCGCCGACGGCCACGCCGACGTTGGCTTGGGTCAGGGCCGGGGCGTCATTAACGCCGTCGCCGACCATGATCACGATTCTGCCTTTGTCCTGAAGCGATTTAATGTGCTCATATTTTTTCTCCGGCAGCACCTGGCTGAAAATTGTGTCAATGTTCAGCTTTCTCCCCACTGTCTCGGCTACCTCTTGGCTGTCGCCGGTGAGCATTGCCACCTTGACGCCCAAGCGGTGAAGGCTGTCAATCGCGGTTTTTGATTCCGGTTTGATTTGGTCGGCTAAAGTCAGCGAGCCTAAAATCTCGACCTGATTGGCCACAAACACATTGGCGCTCGAACTTGGCTTCAAGTTTAATTCACGCATTAAGGCGTTATTGCCCACAAAATAAGTCCGGCCGTCAATCTCGCCCCTAACTCCTTTGCCGGCCAAATTCTTAAAGTTGACCACCCGGGCCGGTTTAATCCCCTGCTGTTTAGCATAGCTTAAAATTGCCTGACCAATGACGTGGGATGAATGATTTTCCAAACCGGCGACCAGCCTCAATAAGTTTTTGGGCTGATTATCAGCGGCGGTCACCTTGGTGACGCCGAACTCGCCTTTGGTCAAAGTCCCCGTTTTGTCAAAAACCACATAGTCGGCTTTTTTAACCACTTCCAATTTGGCCATGTCTTTGATAAAGACGCCGTTACTCACCGCCAATTTTGTAGCGATCGTGGTTACGGTCGGGATGGCCAAACCCAAAGCGTGCGGGCAGGCGATAACCAGCACGGTAATCGCCAAAGTCAGGGAAAAAACCAGGGGGTAGCCTAAGGCTACCGACCAAACGGCCACGGTGATAATCGCTACGCCTAAAGCGATAAAAGTCAGGTAGCTCGCCGCCCGGTCGGCCAAACGCTGGGCCGAGGGCTTGGTATTTTGGGCGGTGGCAATCAGCTTTTGGATCTGGCCGATGGTCGAACTTTCCCCCACCCGGTCGAGCCTGACCTCCACCGAACCGTCCAGGCAAATCGCCCCGGCCACCACCCGGTCGTTCTTATCTTTCTCCACCGGCTTTGATTCTCCGGTAATGTGAGCCTCGCTAAAGTTGGCTGAACCGTTAACAATCACCCCGTCGGCCGGGACTTTTTCACCCGGCAAAACCCTGACCATATCCCCGCTTTTGAGTTGAGTCAAACTGACGGCTTGGACTTGGCCGCGAACTAACAAATGGGCTTCTTTAGGCAAAAGCTTGGCCACTTCCTGGAGGGCGTTGCCGGCCGCCGACGAGCTTTTGGCTTCCAGCCAATGGCCAAATAAAAGCACCCAAATCAAAGTGGAGATTTCCAAATAAAACTCGGTGGCGATCGCCGGAATAAAGGTGCCGGCGGCGGAAAACAAGTAGCCGGAACCGACGGCCAAAGACACCAAGGTCATCATCCCGTATTTTTTCACCATGATTTCGTGGCGGGCGTGCTGGAAAAATATCAAACCAAAGTAAAAAATGACCGTGGCGACTGCCAATTTTAAATAAGGCGCGGCACCGAACCAGGACAATAACCCCAAGGGAATCAGCAGAACCGTGACGATGATAAAGCGGGTTAAAAATTCTTTGGCGGCTTCGGGGCTGGCCATCATGCTGGCGTGATCGTGGTCGGCATGATGTTCGGCGGCACCCGCTGTTTCAGCCGGCTCCAGGTCCATGCCGCATTTGGGACATCTTCCCGGGTGGTCCTGCCTAATTTCCGGGTGCATGGGACAAGTGTAGATCATTTTAATCCCCGCTTAATAAATTTATATAAAAGATATAAACCCACTATAACAAAAACTAAGTTCAACCACTGGTTTTGGGTGAAACGGTTGAGGGCCAAATTGAGCTTAGTGGGCTCAGGCATGCCCAAGCGTCCGGTTAAAGTTAAATAAAGCATCAAGATACCGGTCAGTCCAAAAGTAATGCCGGCGATAATATTGGAAACAAAAATCGGGTAGGTTTTGCCGGCTAAAACCAGAGTTGTAATTTGCCGTTTCATGATCGGTTTTTCCAAGATTTTCTTGTGGTCGATAAAGGCCGAGGCCAAATATAAGGGGGTGACCATGCCCAAAACATAAACCGCGCCGACCAGCAAACTGGCCGCCAATCCCGGGGTTAAAGCGCTCAAAGTCATTACCCCCAAAAGTACCGGGGCGCAGCAGCTGGAAGTGACTCCGGCAAAAAGCCCTAAAGTAAAAGTGGAAACCGCGTCAGGCTTACCCGACTGTTTTTGCATTACCTGGGGCAGGGGCAGCTTAATTCCCAGGAAGGCCAGAACGGCCACTAAAATCATGAACAAACTCCCCAAAATATAGGTTTGGTCGTGGAGCTGAAACACTAAGGCGGCTAAAACTTTGGCGCCCAAAACAATCGGCAGCATCACGGTAAAAATTCCCAAAGAATAAATCAGGGTCATCAAAATTACCCGCTTTTTTTCTTTAAAAATGTTGCCGAAATACGCCGGCAGTAAATAAGAAAAACAGCAGGGGGCAAACAGGGCGACCATGCCGGCAATAAAGCTGGCGATCAAAGAAATTTGATTGAACTGATTCATTGTCTGACGACCCGGGCGGTAATTTGCGCCTCAACTTGGGAAAAGTTTGGCTGGTCGGTATTTATGAAAATCGTCCGGGTGATCTCGCCCAAATCGGTGTCGTCCTGATGTACTGCCGGGTCAAAACTGACGGCTATTTTGGTCGAATCATAAGGCTCCAGGGTCAATTTTTCTGCCTCCGCCTTAGTGCAGGAGCATGAAGTACTCACCCGGGCTAAGTTGACGGCTTGATTGGTGTTATTAGTTAGGATAAATTCTGTTTGAGCGACCTCGCCGTAAATCACCGTGCCCAAGTCTTTAACTTCCGGGGCTAGTTCAATTCCCTGGTGCTGTTCCCGCCAGGCCTGAATCCCGCCGACTAAATGCTGGACATTAGTATAGCCCCTGTCAGTTAAAATCCGCATCGCTTCACTGCTCATCGAGCCGGAGCGGCAATAAAGAATAATGGCGGCGCCTTTGTCCTGAGGAAATTCGGCCAAACGCGCGGCCACTTGATCGTAAGGGATAAAGGCGTCGGTACCGCTAAGGTGCGTTTGTTCGGGTATATGGACATCGACTAAAAACGCGTCGCTTTGGGCTAAGGCGGCATCGAATTCGGCCACTGTTAAATCTTTATCTGCTATCTGCCGTCTAGGCAGGAAAACAAAAACGGCAACCAAAACCACTACTGCCAACAAAAGCTTACGCCCCACAACTGCCCCCCTGGGATTTTAGACCGGGGATGCTTTGGACTGCCTGTTTGATTTTCTGGGCACCGGCGGCTGAGGAATAATCGTAAGACAGCGCCGTCTTGGCGTCCACTTTGTCCCAACTTAAACCCTCCTGTTGTTGGAAATAAACCGCCATTTCTACATAAGTATCGGGAAACCAATAGGAGTTAAACGCCAGTAAATCCTGATAAATCTGCTCCTCGGACAAACCGGCGGCCACGGCTAACTCAATGTAGCCCAAAGCGGCCATGCCGTGGTTGCAGTCGGGAAAAGCGACTGAGTTGCCGCAGCAGGGACGATAAACGTTACCGGCAATTTTCTGGACTAAATCCTGTTGCTCTTCGTTTAAAGGGATTAATTCCTGGCTGGAATATAACTCCATGGCTGTTTTTTTACCTAAAATCCAACCTCCTGTGGAGGCGTAATTGGCTGTGTTTTTTGTCATCGGACCTTCGTCCAGCACAATACTTTTCTGGGTTAAACCCAGGGCCCACAAAGTATTGACCAGAAAATAAGCGTTATTTTCATCAATACTAATTGCCTGGTCGCTCTCTCCCTCCAACAGCGTTAACTGCTCGGCGCCATTAGTTTTGGAGTTATAGATCTCCCGGTACTTGACCGGATCAATCGCTCCGGCTTCGACCAGTTTTTTGACAATATCTCCCCACTTTAACTGGGTAGTATAGCCATCGGCAGGCAAGACTTTGGCCGTCGCCTCTTTGACCAGGTTTTCCGGTTTTTGCGCCTCAATTTGGGCCATTTTCTTGGTAAATGAGCGCTGGGCCAAGTAATAACTGCCGACCGCGCCCAAAACCAGGGCATCAAGAATCAGAAAAACCACTAATGCTGACGAAATTTTTTTCCGCTTTGCCATAATATAATCCCTCAAACTACTTAATAACGTTGGCGGTGGTGACAAAAGTTAACTGGCGCTGCTTCGAATCATTGGTTTCCACGACCGCCTGCCGGGTAATCTGGCCGATCCCCTGCGGGCCGTGAAAGGCCGGGTCAAACTCAACGATTAACTTGGCACTTTTCCCCGGCTCCACCTGACCGGTCCAGGAAGATTTTTGGTGCATGCCAAAATAAGGACTCGCCTTGCCTTCGATTACTATCTGGGCGGTAGTGCACTCACAGGAAGTGGACACATTGGCCAGTTGTAACGACGCCGCGCCGGCATTGGTTAAAGTAAACTCTGCCTGCACCTTACCGTCATTTATCCCTATCTCACCCCAGTCGTAACTGGTTTTATCCACACTCACCTGCGTGTTTTGGCCCCCGGCCAAACTGGCTTTGTTATTGGTTTTACTTACCAAAAAAACTCCGCCGAAAATCAGTAATAAGGTCAGACTCAAACCAATCAGGATCAGTTTCATAAATATCTCCTTGGTTCTTTTTTAAATTTTTTTAAACAGCCGGAGGCGCAAAAGTAATGAGTTTTACCTGAAGTTTCCAAAGTAAACGAGGCAATCTGGGGCGATAATTTCATGCGGCAAACCGGATCAATCACCTGCTTAGTTGAACCGCCGGTCATCAATGTCTGTTTGAGTAAATCGCTGGCGCGGATGTATTGCGGCCTGGTTAAACAGTAAAGAATTTTTTTGCCGTCTCTTCTACTGACAACAATTCCCGCTTGGCGCAAAAGAGTCAGGTGCTGACTGATATTGGCTTGGGGCAAATCCAACATTTCCAGTATTTGATTGACGCACAATTCCTGGTGACGCAGTAAGTGAATAATCTCCAGTCGTTTCGGGTGCGCCAACGCTTGGAATAATTGACTTTCGCGGTTAAACAAGGGGGAGTACATATTCGTATTTTAGAATATGTATTTTATTTGTCAAGCAGTTGAAATGATAAAATGCTCTTTTTTAGGTAATTGCGATAATGTCTTAACTATCCGGTTAGAGTCGCCCCGCTGGGAATGATGAGCGGCCATCGCTTTCACGCGCCTAGGCCAATAAGCCTCGGTGTTAATCACTAAACCAATTTCCCTTCGGGAATACCCCGGCGGGACGTAGATGAAATACTCACCAAAGCTTTTCCTCATCAACTTCATGGTCGATTTTAACTCACAAAAACACAACAAGCGTTTGACAAATTTTAATTTTTTAACCACAAAAGTAGTCACCAAAGACACGGCCACGTGGTCCAAATGGCCGGAAACGCCTTGAGGCTCAAAGGTCAGCACTGTTTCCGGCCGGTAACGCCGCAGTTTTTTCTCGATCGCTTCCGCCAATTGATGGTAATTGTTATTACACAAACCGCCGTCGCTAAAATTCAGCCAATCGACTTTCTTGATACCCAAAATCTTGGCTGATTTTAATAATTCCCCCCGCCTGACCGCTAAGTTGCCATTAGTCGCGCAGAGCAAATAAACGTCATGGGTTTTTGAGAAATGGATCAGGCTCCCGCCCGGGCCGAAAGCTTCGTCGTCCGGATGGGCAAAGACGGCTACCAAAGATTTTTTCATAATCTTTAGTATACTATTTCAATATGGGGCTGTTAATTTTCTACAGTTTAATCGGCGGTGTCTTTTCTTTGATCGGCGGTTTATTACTACTGCTAAATTATAAGTTGGTTCAACGCCTGATTACCCCCCTGTTATCTTTTGCCGCCGGCGCGTTTTTGGGCGCGGCGCTTTTGGACCTGCTGCCGGAAGCACTGGAGACGGCGCTTAAACCTCAACCGATTTTACTGGCTCTGCTAATTGGTTTTGTTACCTGGTTTATTATGGAACGCCTGATCATGACATATTTTCTCAAACACCAAGCCTCCCAAGAAGCTCATTCCGACCACACCGAGTCTTTACCCGCCTTATTAATCTTGGGCGACAGTTTACACAACTTTCTTGACGGCATCGTCATTGCCCTGGCTTACGTAGCCAATCCGGCACTGGGCTTAACCACCACTTTGGCGGTTGCCGCCCACGAAATCCCTCAGGAAATCGGCGATTTCAGTGTGCTTTTATACCGCGGCTGGCCAAAAAGAAGAGTGATTTTTATTAATGTCTTACAATCGCTATTGACCGTTCCCGGAGTAATTTTGGGCTTTTACCTGGGTCAGGCTTTGGCACTACAGCTGCCGTTTTTGCTGGCGGCGGCGGCCGGAATTTTTATTTACCTGGCCGCTTCGGACATTATCCCGGAAATTCATCACCGCGCCGGACACAAACAATTTTTCCCGGTAGTTTTACCCTTGCTTTTGAGTTTGAGCTTGATCGGCCTGCTTACTTTTTAACGCCTCCATAATCATCAGCTTGGCTTTATCCGGCACAATACCTTTGACCGCCGCCACTTCTTCGACCGCCTGTTCCAGTGCCTGCTGGTAAAGGCTCAACTTACCGCCGGCCAAAATCCCGGACTTACTCTTTTTTTCCGACCATAAAGCTTTAATCACCGTAAAAGTCTCGGTCAAATTATTCCCGCCCAGAGAGGATTTTACGGCCACCGTATCCGGTTCTTCTACCGGAATCGGCTTGCCTAAGATCGACCCAAACAAACTTTTGAGTTTATCTTTAGTGACAATCCGGCGGTAATTGCTCCCGGCAATATTTTTGAGCGGAATCGAATAAGTTAAACCGCCGGTTTTTTGGCTGGCAAAGCGCGGGGAAAAAGCCACTTTTTTATCCTTGATCCCCAGCACTTTTAACACCCGGCCAAAGCGGACAATCAAGTCTCCGGCAGTAAGCGTTAAGGTTCCTGACATAATTTCTATTATACCATGGGGTCATAAGCCAACCGTCCCAGCTCTTTGACCACCAGCCTGATTAGTTTTTGGGCAGCCAGTTCGTTTTCCTTAATGGCTAAATTCCAATCCAACCCTGGTCCGGTATTGCCCTCAATCAGATAGATATTACCGTTATTGCTGACCATAAAATCAAGGGCAAATAGCGCCGTGGTCTTATCTAAAACCCTGACCAGGTTATCTGCCTGAAACATTACCGCCGCCGGCACTGCGGCCGGGTCGATATATTTTAGTAAACCGCCCTGGTGCTCGTTACAGCGAAAATCGCCGTCTTTAGCCACCCGGATATAAGTTTGGACAATTTTCCCGCCTAAATAAATCAAGCGGATATCCACATTGTCAAACCTAACCAGCGGCTGAAGAATAAATGATTTCTGGCTTTGCTTCATTATGGTCGTCATTTTAGCCAATTCATCAGCTTTAAATTTGTAAACGTCCCGGCCGCCGGCGCCGAACCGGTCTTTCATCACCACTTCGCTGGAAAAATCATTAGGGTGGGGATGTTTTTTGATCATTGCCTTAAGCTCTTGGCAGGCTTTGCGAAGGCTTAATTTAGTGCTGTTTTCTATAGCCACGGTGGGGGTAGAAAATTGACTTAGCTGGTTATAAGTTTTTTGTTTATCAAAAAAGAGCTTAAACAGATCCGGCTGGTTAAACGGTTTCACTTTTTTTGAGGAAAATAGCAACTTACGACTGACTTGGTATTTTCGCTTAACCGGAGATAGTTTGTCAAAAATCAACCTGGAGTAGCCGGCTTTCTTTACCTTAAGCCAACGGTTACTTTTAAACAGCCAATAACTCCGGCAGCGGCCGGCGCCGATAATATCCGCCGACGTCGTCAGGGCCGCCCTTAAATTATTTTTTCTACAAGTTTCTAAAAAATATCCATAGACAATGTTTAAATCACTGGAAAAAGGTGCCAAAATATCAACCGGGGCCAAATTAGCACTGATGGCTGTTTTACCACTATAAACAATCAAGACATCAAAAACAGTCGTTTTCGTCATAAAAATCCTTGATGAAACACAAAGAAGTCAGTAACCTATATTATACACCTTCTTTTACGTCACTATTTCTGTCGTGCTTAATTCTTCCAGTTTGGCAACCAATTCTTCTTTGGTATAACCAGAAGTCTCTATTTTTTTATTTTCAAAAACTCTTAACCCCTCAATAATTCTTCTGGCGAAAACTGCTTCCTTGGTTTTCAAATTTTTTATTCTTATTTCATTTTCTTCAAAGGTTTTTGAAATAATCACTAATTGTGACCGGAAAATCGTCTGATTGATAAATATATTGGAAATATCTTTTATATCCACGCTGTGTATTTCTGAAGAAAATAGGTGGCGGTTTATTATCGTAATTCTTCCCTCTTCAACATTAATGGTGTCCGGAAATATATCAAAAGGAAATGCGTGTGAAGAAATGCTGACTAATATTCGATTAGATTTTTTAACCAATTTTGCCACGGCTTTGCTATTCAACCTTTTTTGTTTATCTGCCGCCTGGGACTCTTTGGCTATTTCCTGCTGGTTAAAAGACTTTTTTGGCCAAACAATCATCTGATTACACCCAACCCGATAATTCCCACAATAATCAAATAACCCGCTATCAAATAGTTAAGAAATTTCGGAAACATCAAAATCAACACTCCAAAAACCAACGACGCCAAAGGACTTAAATTTGCAAAAGAAAGACTCATATTAAATATTCACCCCCAAAAGACGGGCAAGCAAAACAATCACTGCAATAACCAGCAGTAAATGGATTAACCCGCCGCCAATCTTGAGAGAAAATCCTCCCAACCAGGAAACAATTAGCACTACAATAATGATGTCTAATAATCCCATATTACTCACCCCCCTTTAATCCCTAGTCTGTTTATTGATTGTCAACTGTCTGTTCGACTTCTTCTTTGTTCGTTGGCTTAACCAGCTGGAAGAAGGCCACGATTCCATAGGCAGCAACGGCATAGACTGCCATGGCAATTAGAGTTGACCATTCAAGGACAATTCCTGAACTTCTGGTTGTTCCTAATATGCCCGCAAACGGCAAGGCAAAGGGATTGCTGATGGCATAGATGAAACTGGTAAACCCGCTTAGGGCATTGGCTCCAAGGAGTTTGAGTAAAACTCTAAACGCCAACACCACTTCAACAATGCCTAAAATGTACCAAATGACTTGATAGGTGCGAAAAATTGCTTTTTTCGTTTGGTACTCTTTTTGGAGAGATCCTGTTTTCACCTGTGCTTCAATCATATTTTTTCCACTTTCTTAATAATTGTTACTGTAGGTAGATAGTGAATTAAGGCTTTTTCGACAAGATGTGTCAAAGTTAATTCCTCGACTACCGCTTGCGCCCGGGCATGCTTAGAAATAGCCGGATTTAAAAAAAGAGTGACCCGTTGTTTTTTAACAATTGACATACTTCATATGGTACAATTAATTGTAGTACTTGTCAAGTATCAAGTCAACGTGTATACTGTTTTTGATGCTTATGCTTATCTTGTTTCTGGTGATTGGCGGAGTCATGGTGTATCTCGCCCAAAATAATTTAACCTTGGTAACATTACGACTGGGAACCTATACTTTTTCTGGTATTCCCCTCTTTTATATCATCATTGGTTCTCTTTTAACCGGACTGGGTTTGGCCTATTTTATTTACCTGATTAATTCAATTTTTATTGCTTTTTCTATGCGCCGAAAAGATTCAGCTATCAAACATGGAAAAAGCGATATTGTTGATTTGACCAAACAAATTCACCAACTGGAGTTAGAAAACGAACGGCTCAAAAATAACTCCACGGTTATTGAACCTCAAGATAAAAACGCGTTGTGAAATCACTTTTTGCCAGACTGTGGAAATTATTAAACCTGCCAAAAGGCGTCCAGTTGTTTTTCATGCGCTTGTTTCAGAACCAATTTTTAGTCGGGGTGACCGGAGTTATTTTTAATGAAAAGCGGGAGGTGTTACTTTTTAAGCATACATATAGGCAGCACTCTTGGAGCCTGCCAGGCGGTTATTTAAAGGCCGGCGAGCATCCGGCTGAAGCACTTGAGCGAGAAATAAAAGAAGAGTCTAACCTTGTTGTCAGCGTCGACGAATCACTCAAGACCCGCACTGATCGTGCTAGCTCTCGATTAGACATGTGTTATATCGGGGTATTTATCGGTGGTGAATTTATTCCAAGTCAGGAAGTATCTGCATATGGGTTTTTTTCACAGGACACAATGCCTTTACTAAGAAATAATCAAGTTTTTTTAATAGAAGCGGCTCTGAAACAAAAATGAAACCTCTTTATTACACCATAAGGTGTGTTAAGATGCGGATATATGGGAAACTTTAATCGAGATGACAAATCGGGATCAAGAAGAGACTTTGGTCGAAGGAGTTTCGGAGGGGGAAGTTTTAGCGGCCAGGGCGGAAGAAGAGAAATGCATAAAGCCGTTTGCAGTAATTGTGGAAAGGCTTGTGAGGTTCCTTTCGAGCCAACAGGAAGTAAACCAGTTTATTGCAGAGAGTGTTTTGGAAAAAGCGGTGGCGGAGCCGATTCAAAAAGGTTTCAAGACAGAAGTCCAAGAAAGCCCGATAACGAACAGTTTGAGGTAATTAACCGCAAATTGGATAAAATATTAGAGATGCTTACGATTACCCCGGTAAAAGAAGTAAGGGAAACAAAACTCCACCAAAAGAAAATTCCGATTACAAAAGAATAATTTAAAGTAATTTGGCTCCGCGGACAGGACTCGAACCTGTAACCTTGCGCTTACACAAACCCACAAGTTTCCTTGTGGCGTGGACTATCTCTTCTCCAACCTTACGTTGGAGTTGGGCGCTTGATGGTGTACTCACCTAGTCTCTGCACCTTCCCTGAACTCTACGTAGTTCGTGGGCTTGGCTCAGGATTACCAGTTAAGGCTTCCCTGAATTCACCCAATTTTCATCTCGGTATTGCTATCGAGCGCTGCTAATTCCTAACAGGCGCTTGCTCTGCCATTGAGCTACCGCGGAATAAATATTTAATTGTCAAATACAGGCTATTATACAATGTCCTCTCCTAAAACCCCAGCCATTAAACCCACTATTTCCCTTTGCAAATCACTGTCACAAATTTTAATACCCAGAACACCATATTGATGAATGTTTTTTCTGACTTTCCGGCTGTCTGGTTTATTTTTAGCAATGTAGGTTTTGGTAAACTGGCTCAGGGGGATTTTCATCACTTTCGACCAAAATTTTTTTGCCTTTGGTTCATTTAAATTTTCATGAAGCCAAAGAGAACCTTTAATTCTTGATTCGGGTATTTTGTAAAATTCTCTCACCCAATCAACCATGAATTTTATTAGCGTCGGGCTGGAATTAGAAAAACCAAAACCGTTATCTCCTTTTGATCCGTCACCAGCGTATAAAGCCACTCCGGCAATAAACTTATCTCTTTGGTTTAATTTACCGATTTTTGTTTTACCAAAATTAAACAATTTTTTGGTTTTTTCAATTCTTTTTTGCTGTTGCTGTTTGGCGCTAATGATTCTACCTTTATCTCCACCCCTTAACTTATTTTTTAACAGGCGAAACATCTGTTCCGGCGTCAAAGCCACATCCCGGCACCAAAGGCTAACACTGCTTTTGGAAACATGAAGTTTTTGGCGGATTTCGTTATATGAACAGCCTTTTTTCCTTAACCTGATCGCTTCCAACTTTTCCTCATATTTACCATAATATCCCATAAACTATTATCTGATTTAGAACCACGAATGTCAATATGAGTAAATAAAGCTCTGACTTTGATTATTTTATTCTCTTTATGCTAAGATAAAATTATGAATGCGCCCTTTATGGACCCCGTCGGTTTTTTTAACTCGCCGGAATTTTTACGCTCCATGTTTATTTGGCTGCCGTCTTTTATAATCTGGAGTTTGTTCTGGAAAGGCTACGCCCTGTGGCGGGCGGCCCGAAACTCGCAAAAAGGCTGGTTTGTCTTTTTGTTGGTCGTCAACACTTTAGGAGTTTTGGAAATCCTTTACTTAAGTTTGTTCCAAAAAAATCGTCAGTCCAAGTAATCCTGCAGCTTTTTTCTTTGCGACGGGTGCTTCAACTTTCTTAAAGCTTTAGCTTCAATCTGCCTAATTCTTTCTCTTGTCACGCCAAATTCCCGGCCGACTTCCTCCAAAGTCATCGGCCGCTGATTGCGCTCCAAGCCAAAACGCATTTTCAAGACTTTGGCCTCGCGCTCGGACAAAGAATCGAGCACTTCCTCGACGTTTTCCTTGAGCATTTTGATCGAAGTGGCATCGTAAGGCGACGGCTGGGTTTCGTCGGGAATAAAGTCGCCTAGATAGCTGTCCTCGTCGTCGCCGATCGGCGTTTCCAAAGAGGTGGTTTTTTGTGAAATCTTCAAAATCTCTCTGACTTTTACCGGTTCAATCTCCATTTCTTTGGCAATCTCTTCCGGTGCCGGCTCGCGGCCGAGTTCCTGCATTAGCTTTCGGGAAACCCGTACCAGTTTATTGATCGTTTCCACCATGTGGACCGGAATCCGAATCGTCCGGGCCTGGTCGGCAATCGCCCGGGTAATCGCCTGGCGGATCCACCAAGTAGCGTAAGTGGAAAATTTAAAGCCTTTTGTCCAATCGTATTTCTCGACTGCCCGGATCAAGCCCTTATTCCCCTCTTGGATCAAATCCAAAAAGCTCATTCCCCGGCCGATGTATTTTTTGGCAATGGAAACAACCAGGCGCAAATTGGAAGTAATCAGTTTTTCTTTGGATTTGCGGTCGCCCCGATCAACACCCTGGGCCAGTTCAATTTCCTGCTCGCGGGTAAGAAGTTTAATCCGGCCGATTTCTTTTAAGTACATGCGCACCGGATCGTTGCTGCCGACTTTTTCCAAAGTGGATAATGACTCTAATTCTTTTTCCAGGTCGGTGGCGCTCTTAACGTCTTCTTTTAAATCCTCTTCGGCTGTGTCAAAAACGTCAACGTTGGCCTTTTCCAGCCGGTCATAAAGATTGTCGAGTTCGTCAAGGCGTTTTTCCGCGTCGGGAAAAAACTTTAAAATTTCTTCCTGGATCAAAAAACCTTCTTTTTTGCCTTTTTGGAATAACTTGGTGACGTCTTTTGCCTTAGTCATGTTAGTCGTGATTATAGCCTAAAAGCCTGGTAGTCTCCACCAACTCGGTTTCCAGGGCCTTGCGTTTGGCAGTATCTTTTTGGCCGACGGCGGCTTTGATCTCTCTGGTTAATTGACTCAACTTGATTTTTGCCGCCATTTTTTTGAGCTCTGATAAAGTTTTATCAATCTCTGCGGCCAGAGCATCCGGGTCGCTAGCGGTTTGTTTCAGATCAGTTAAATAAGCCGTGTCGACCGCACCCACCAATTCCTCGGGCAACGTGGTAACAAAGCGGTTGATCTCCCAAACGGTTTGCTTGGTAAACCACTGCTGGAGTTGGTTAAAAACCCGGGCGGATGCGCCTTGGCTTAAACTTTTTATGTCAATCCGCTTGACCGCGGGTGCCATTTTATCACCCAGGACCAAAACCAAAGCCAGTAAATATTCTTCCAACCGCTCCTGGCGAGTTTGGGGTTCCTCCTGTTTTTGGGCTTGCCCCTCGGAGTCTTGCCGGGCCGGGATATATTTTTTCTCCACCTCCTGATTGACGGCGTCTTCGCTGACTCCGAGCACTTCAGCCAGTTTCTTAATGTAGTGGGCTTTGATCACTTGGTTACTTATCCGGACAAGAAGCGGACTCAACTCGTCGCTGATCTGCCGTTTACCTTCGGGTGTGTCGGTGCCAAACCTGGCTTTAGCCGACTCGATGTAAAAGTCGTAAACCGGCACAGCTCCGGCGACCGAGTCTTTCCATAATCTGGCCGAGTGTTGGGCGCACTCATCCGGGTCTTTACCATACTCCAGCCGGATTACCCGGACGTTTAAACCCTTGGTTTCTGCCAGCTCGATCCCCCGCCGGGAAGCGGCATCGCCGGCAGTATCCATGTCTAAAGCCAAAACCAGGTGTTCACAAAACCGTTTTAATAAATCAATCTGCTCAATCGTCAAAGCCGAACCTTTAATCGCCACGACGTTGGTCACGCCTGCCTGATAGGAAGAAATTAAGTCCAATTCACCTTCGACAACCACGGCTTTATTGGCTTTTTTGATCGCCTCTTTGGTAGTTTCCAGTCCGTAGAGGACCTCGGACTTGTGATACAAAAGCGTTTCCGGGGAGTTGACGTATTTGGCCTCTTTGCTTTCCTTGTCAAACACCCGGCCGGAAAAGCCGACCACCCGGTTTCTATGGTCAAATAACGGAAACATTATCCGGTCGCGGAAGCGGTCATACCAACCCCTTTCTCCTTTGATCGCCAAGCCGGCCCGCTCCAAGTCTTCATCCTGGTAATTTTTCTTTTTAGTTAAAAAGCGGTGCAAACCTTCCCACTCGTTGGCGGAAAAACCCAACTTAAAAGTTTTGATCGAGGTTTTACTCACTCCCCGTTTTAGCAAATAGTCCAGAGCCGGCTTGCCGGCTTTATGCTCGGAGAGCAGATAGTGGAAGTATTCGCTGGCTAAATGATTAATTTCCAAAAGTTTTTCTTTGATTTTTTGGTCGGGGCCGGGGCGGAACTCTTTGAGCTGGACTCCGGCCCGATCGGCCAGCAGTCTCAAGGCTTCGCCAAAATCCAGGCGTTCCCGCTCCATCACAAACTTAAACACGTCGCCGCCTTTTTGACAGCCAAAGCACTTAAACATCTGCCGCTCGGGCGAAACCATAAACGACGGTGTTTTTTCCTCGTGGAACGGGCACAACGCCCTAAAGTTCCGGCCGGCTTTTTTCAAAGTGACCGCTTCGGAAATCAGCTGGACGATATCCGTCTTGCGCCTAACCTCTTCGATCTGATCCATATAAGGCTATTTTATCACCTATCCATAAACAGGCCTCACCACGGTTTCTTAAACCTAACAGTGTAATTCCAAAAATTTCCCCGTGTTTTCTCCACAACAAAACCAGCCCCTTGTCCCAATTTGACCGTAGTTGATTTTAAGGAGTAGTCCGGATCCAACAAGAGTTCGGTTACCGCCAAAATTCCACCACGCCTTAGCACCCTTTTTATCTCTTGTAGGGCTTTTTTACGATCAGGAATTTCCTCAAGAACTGTAATCAGATAAACAAGATCTAACGAGTCGTTACTGAAAGGTAATTCGTAAGCACTATCGAGTATTAGTTTAATATTTTTGATGCCCCTATTTTCAGGTTTAGATAATTTTTTTTCTAACTGCTTTAACATTTCTGGCTGAATATCAAGAGCATAAACTTTTCCTTTTTCGCCCACCGCTTTTGCAACAAAGGTAGTAAATGCTCCGCTGCCACAGCCAATTTCTAAAACATGCATGCCTTTTTTTATTCCGCTGCGCTGAATTAATTTATCAGGTGGCTGAAGCGTTCTTCTAAGATCGCTGTCTAAAAAGCGACCAATAAAAGCAGGGGCGGGAAAATGAAAAAGTTTCCTTCCCACCCTGATGATAATCTGCCAAGCGGCAAATAAACCAAAAGTTATTAGTAAAATTTTTGTTATCATGAATTCCTTTCCTAACTAGCGGAGGAGGTGAGATTCGAACTCACGAGAGCTTTCGCTCGCGCGCTTTCCAAGCGCGTAGAATGAACCACTATCTGACTCCTCCAAACTACCCTATTATATCAATCGCGGCTGGGCGGCTTTCTCTTCCAGGAGCTGGTTGGCTTTTTCCAAAACTTTTTTGGCACCGTGGAAGTTGAGACGGCTTAAGGCTGCGTCATAGGAAAGCCACTCGACCGCTTCCATTTCAAAATCATGGTTTTTTATATCTCCGGAAACATACTCCATTAAAAAATACTGGACCAGTTTGAAGATTTTGACGCCATTCATGGTGTAAATGTATTTTTCCGGGTCGGGAATCTTGGCGATAATCTTGGTCTTGATGCCGCACTCTTCGGCCACTTCCCTGACGGCCGTTTGCTCGGCTTTTTCGCCCGGATCAATCAAGCCTTTGGGCAAGACCCATTTGTGGTAACCGGAGTGCCGGCACACCAGCCACAAAATTTTATTACCGTCTCTTTTATAGACGGCACCGCCGGCAGAAAATTCGCGCTTTGTACTTGTCATGAGTGCACCCAGAAGGAATCGAACCTTCACCAACGGGTTCGGAACCCGTCATTGTATCCATTCAACTATGGGTGCAGTGCGGAGGAGACAGGATTTGAACCTGCAAGCCCTTGCGGGCGCCGGTTTTCGAAACCGGTGCCTTACCGTTCGGCACACTCCTCCAAGGGAAATTATACCCTAAAGCCGGCTCAAATCGCCGTTTAAAATTACCGGCCGCATGGCGTGCAGTTCCAATTCATAATCCATTTTCGGCACCGGGTAAAGCAAGAAAATCTTTTTCTTTAAATAAAAGGCCACACCCATTTCCAAAAAAGTGTTGCCGCCGATATAGTCCTTAATCCCCTTTTTATCGTGATTGACCACTAAAACCGCGTCGCTGGTCTTGATCTTGTCAAAGTGCTCGCCTAAAAAATTGTGCTCGGCCTCGGCCGCCAACCGGCCTTTAACCGTTAACGGTTTTTTAAACCCATGATTTTCGATTAAGTCCAGGCTTTTGGGTACATAAACCCTATGTCCCAACTTTTTCAACTCTTTTTCCACCTGCCGCATTTCTTGGTGAAACTGAAGACTAGCGCAAATGGCAATTTTCATCTAGTGCGCCCAAAAGGAATCGAACCTTTATTCTTGGATCCGCAATCCAAAGTTTTATCCATTAAACTATGGGCGCTTAAGGATTATTCTTTTTCTAAGGGTATTTTATCAGAAAGCCACTTGGCCGAGCGGTCCATGAAGGTGGTTTCCGGGACTTCGTACTGGACTTTAGGCTGGATCAAGGCTTTCACTTTGGCTTCATCCTGATCACTCAAGAGTAACATCAATCGGCCGGGAAACTTGAGTTTGGTATCCAAATGCAAAATCGTGTCGTGCCATTTTTTGGTAAACCAAAACCGGAGCATATCTTCCCATTTATACAGCTTGCCGCCGGTCATGATCCCCCGGGTATTGATCTCGTGCTCGACCGATTCCGGGGCCACCGTGGCCAAAACGTAAGCCACAAACATTAAGGCTACCATGACGGCGATCAACAGCCATTCTTTAAGGAATAAAAGAATCACCGCCAGCAAAAACACGATCGCCGCAATCGTGGTGTAATACTCGCGGTCTCTTTTTTTGAATGGACGCACCGGGGCGATCCATTTAAGGAGAGTTTTTAACTCAACAGGCAAAACCGATTCAACTTTGACTTCTTCTCTAACGATTTTCTTTTTAAGCAGGCCCATGATTAACTTTCATTATATATCAATTGGCGGAGGAGGTGGGGCTCGAACCCACAAGTCCTTTCGGACGCAGGTTTAGCAAACCTGTGCCAAACCATTAGGCGACTCCTCCCTGACTCACTTATTATATCAAATAACTTTCAGCAATCTTTGATTAGAGCTATTTACTAATTTAAAGTATTTTTTTACTTCAACTTCTGAGTAAAGCCAAATTTTATTATCATTGAATCTTTTTGGGTTTAATCCCAATTTTCTCAACGCATTAAATACAAAATTCAACAAAGGTTGGCTTTTATTAGTAAAGCAAATTTTTTTATAACGATATTCTTTACGTTTTATTTTATATCGGTGAATAAAAATCCCTCCGTCAGTATCCATCAACCCCCTAAGACATCGTTTAGAAAAGATGAAATTATTCTTTACCCACTCCGGCACATCTACCTGATTTTTAACCTTATTGCCAACTTTTAACCCCTCTTTAACTAAAAATTCAATAAAGTCTCTTCCAGATACGGCCACGGTAATTGTACCGTTTATTGGTCTTAGATAAATTGATGCATCAACTCCGAAAAGCTTCTTGATTAGTTTTTTAACGTAAATAGAATATTGTTTGTCCTTAATGCAATTTAAGGTAATAAAACATTGCTCCAATGATAATCCACCATCTCCTAAAACTATTCCCATAAATTCTGCCAGGAAAATAGAATGTTTAGGAATTTTTATTTTTTTCCTGATATTAACGCCCAATTTTCTATAATATTCAGGCCTTTCTCGCCGTTTTTGCTGACTAATCAAGCCGCCTTTCCTTCTCCCCTCTGGCGTACCTGGCGGGCCGTATTTTTTTAACCTGGCTAGGGCTCCTTTTCTGGCATATTTTTTCGTCCAATACTCTTCCCTTTCTTCAATAACTAACGGCAGTCGCTGTTGAAATATAAGGGCTAACTTTTCTAATTTTTCTTTGTTGGGTAACAATACTCCCCTTCTCCAATCTCTAATCGTCCTGCCGGACAATCTCACTTTCCTCCCAATTTGATCCCAGTTTTCCCCTGACTTATCTTGAATATTGTCAAAAAACAGCCTTATTTTATCCTTGTTAATTACCAACCGGCTCATTGACTAATTTTATATCAATTTTAATAAAATATCAATAAGTCAGGCTAAGCGATGCTTCCAGCCTATTCTGATATTTTACCATCAAACTCGGCTTCGTGGACTTCGGCCTCGTGGACTTCGGCCTCGGCTTTAGTTGTCCGGACAATCCCGTCCTGGTGGTGCGCCGGCGAATAAATTGTGTACATTTTTAAATCTTCGGTCTCCGACGTATTGATAATGTTGTGTCGGGCCCCGGCGGGCACAACAATTGCCACCCCGTCACCAACCATATACTCGTTGCCGTCAATAATACATTTGCCTTGGCCTGACTCAAACCGGAAAAACTGGTCGTTATCCTGGTGGACCTCCAGGCCGATTTCTTCTTTGGGCTTAAGACACATCAACACCAGCTGGCT